>ERZ808037.397-NODE-397-length-42212-cov-12.321609_pt1 | contig 42212 bp, 36 predicted proteins | sample MGYA00380190_ERZ808037 | MGnify/ENA primary metagenome ERZ808037 (study PRJEB31490, sample SAMN06133399) | mouse gut metagenome | isolation source: J9 | host: mice | place: China: Chengdu | collected 2015-05 ...
TTTTTCACAAATCCATTCTCATCCTTTTTGTACCATTTGTCTCTATTTTTCTTTGATTTCTACTGTTGATTCGCACTTCCAAAGGGGCCTTTGGAGCAACAACGGACCAGCCAGCACCTAAAAGCCCCCCTTGCCAAAGGGGGGGAGGGCCGCCGGACGCAGTCCGGTGGCGGGGGGATTCCGTGTCCCCCCGCAGGCCCGCATGAAAACACGAAAAGGAGAATACTACGGAGAAGACTGGGAATCAAGGGTAGAAGACTAACCAATACATCCAAGAAAGCCAGTCAGGTAAACCTGACCGGCTTTCTTGATATCCATTCATACAGCATTACCCCTGCGGGGGCCTTTCCCCGTCTCAAAAGGTGAGCAGGAAATCGTCAATAAACCGCAAGGCCGTGCCGGCGCAGGCGCTGTGGGGGCCGAAGTGGTCCAGGCGGAGGAAAAAGCTGTCCCCCTCGAAAAGGGTCTTCTCCCCCAGCTCCCAGCAAATCTCCGGCAGCAGCTCCTTCAGGTAGGGGGCCAGGGTGCCGCCCAGGACGATATCGCAGTCGAAGTTGGTGCGCAGGTTGGCCAGGGCGTCGGTGAGGTGGTCCCGGTACTCCTCCCATATGGCGGCGGCCTGCTGGTCCCCCTCCCGCAGGGCGGAGAAAAACTCCCCCAGGGTGAGACCCAGGTCGTCGCTGAGCCGGGAAATGGAGCAGTAGGCCTCCAGACAGCCCCGCCGTCCGCAGTGGCACAGCCTGCCATTGGGGACGATGCGCAGGTGACCGAACTCGCCGCTGCGCCCGTGGTCGCCGGTATACTGCTTATCCCCCCAGAAAATGGCCCCGCCGATGCCCCGCTCCAGGGCCACGTAGACCAAATTGTTCTGCCCCTTATCCATCCACCGCTCGGCGTAGCCGCTGGCGTTGGCGTCGTTCTCGATGAACACCGGGTAGCGGGAAAAATAGCGGTACAGCTCCTCCAGGGGGACGTCCCACAGTTCCAGGGTGGGGGCCATCACCAGCTTGCCCTCCGTCTGGTCGATGATGCCCGGAAGGGTGATCCCCACCCCCAGCAGCCGGTTCCGGTCCAGATGTAAGTCGTCCAGAAAGGCCTCCAGATGCAGGGACAGCCTTTCATAGTATTCGGCGGTGTGGGAGAAGACCAGGGGCGCCTCCCGGCAGCCCAGCTCCTGCGCCCGCATGTCGATGGCCAGAAAACGGACCTCGTCCCGCTGGACTGTGATTCCCACCGCCACCCGGGCCCCGGGCTCCAGGGCGTAGGTCCGGGGCTTGCGCCCCCCGGTGGACTCCTGGGTGCCGGAGCAGGACACCAGCCCCTCCTCCAGCAGCTCGGCCAGATTGCCCGTTACCGTGGGCAGGCTGAGGGACAGCTCCCCGGCGATCTCCTGCTTGGTGGCCGGCTCGCCGCTGTCGTATAAGTATTGGAGGACCCGCCGGCGGTTGGTCTGCCGCAGAACGGCGGTGTTCATGGTCGGTTCCATCTTAATCAACTCTCTTTTACAAAAGTCTTTTCCGTAGTCAGAGTAGCACAACTGCCCGACAATTTCAAGAGAGAATTATAAAAACCGGCCCGGAATTCATTCTGTTCCGCGCCGGTATGATTCAGCTTTTTCGCCCTGAGGCACTGGGGATGCCCAGCTCCTCCCGGTATTTGGCCACCGTCCGCCGGGAGATGGGACAGCCCTCCCGGGCCATGTGCTCCGACAGCTGCTGGTCAGACAGGGGCTTTGCCTTGTCCTCCCCGTCGATCAGCCGCAGCAGCAGCTTCCGTGCCGCCGTGCCGCTTACCCCCTCCCCCGCCCCGGCGGAGCGGGTAAAGAACCAGCTGAGGGGGTAGAGGCCCTGGGGGCACTGGAGGTATTTCTCCCGCACCGCCCGGCTTACGGTGGACTCGTGGAGGCCCAACTCCTGGGCCACCTCCCCCATCCGCAGGGGGCGCAGGGCCTCCGGGCCGAAGCGGAAGAAGTCGCTCTGCCGCTCCACAATCACCTGGGCACACCGCAGCAGGGTGCTGCCCCGCTGGTCCGCCGCCCAAAGCACGTTTTCCGCCTGGCGCAGCTTTTCGCTGAGATAGTCCCGCACTTCCCTGTCCTCCGACTGCTTCAGCAGCTTCTGGTAGTAGCGGCTCAGCCGGAAGGGGGGCCGCTCCCCCCGGGTGGATTTGACGGTGAGCCGGCCCTCCTGCTCCTCCACCGTCAGGTCGGGCTGGATGTAAAATACCTGTTCCGTCCGCTGGAAGACCGACCCGGGCCGGGGGTCCAGCTCCCGGATGGTCCGCCGGGCCTCCTCCACCTGGGTGGGGGTGATGTTCAATTTGGCGGCGATGGCCCGGTCGTGGCGCTTGGCCAGGGCCTCCAGGTGGTCCCGGACGATGGTCAGGGCGGGCCCCGTCTCGCTGATGCGCTCCAGCTGGAGGGCCAGGCACTCCCACAGCTCCGCCGCCCCCACACCCGCCGGCTCCAGGGTTTTCAGCACGGCCAGCGCCTCCTCCAGCCTGGGCAGGGGGATGGCCCCGTGGCGGGACAGCTCGGCCAGAGGGGTGCGCAGGTAGCCGTCGTCGTCCAGGCAGTAGATGAGGTAGCGCACCAGCCGGGCGGCGCTCTCCTCCAGCCGCAGCCGGTCCAGCTGGCGGGACAGGAAGCTCACCAGAGTCTCCTCCAGCCCTCCGCCGGTGCCCACCCGGGTCAGGGGGTCCAATTCCTCGTCGCTGAACTTCTGATAAAACCAGTTCTGCCGGTCGTTGTCCTCCAGCCAGCGCAGACGGGCCAGCAGGTCATCCTTCCCTTCCCCCTGAGACGGGGGCGGAGCCTCCTCCAGCTCCACCAGAGGGTTCTCCTGGGCCAGCTCTCGGACGTAGCCCTCCAGCTCCAGGGTACTCAGCCGCAGCAGCTCCACGCTGTACAGCTGCCGCTGGCTCAATTTTTGTGTCTGCGTCTGCTGGAGTTCCATAGGTTCTTCCTCCCTCTTTCGTATGCTACTAGTTTAGGGCGGCAGAAGGGAAATGTCAAGAAAAACTGAAAGACAGCGCCACAGGGCGCTGCCTTTTCTCCATTAAATCGGCACCCGCAGGGGGCAGTCCGACAGGGACACCCGCTCCGCCAGCCGGGCCAGGCCGTTGTCCCGCAGGTAATCCTGAAAGATGGCCGCGGACTGGGTGGAGTCCGGCCCGATGATGAGCTCGGTAATCAGGTCCTCCAGGCAGATGCCGGCCTTCCCGCACATGGCCTTCAGGTCCAGGGGATAGTATTTCTTGATCCGCTCCTTGGACACGTGGTAGCAGGGCTGGACCTCCAGATCCTCCTTATCGAAGGGGGAGACCACCAGCCGCATCTCGTACTCCGAGCGGAAGGAGGGGTGTTTATAGGACACCGAGCAGGCCCAGGCCTCGCACATGGCCCGCCGGACCTCCTCCCCGGACAGGTCGGCCCCCTCCTTGAGCAGCCGGCAGAACTCCTCCACCATGGGGTGGCCGGCCATGTCGTTGCGGTAGAAGACCATCTGGAGGGACAGGGCCCCTGTGGCCATCTTTTCCAGATATTCCCGCCGGAACGCGATGCACACACCCCGGCCCCGGTTGCCGTACCGCTCCCACTGGGCGGCGTCGTCCCGGTGAAAGGAGAAGCAGGCGGCAAAGGCGGAATACTCCTTTTTCAGCTCCTCCCGGAACCGCTGCCGGACCTGTCCGGCCCCCTCCCGGTCCCCGTCCTCCTCCAGGCGCTGGGCCACGGCGGCGCACAGCCGGTCCATAAAGTGGCGCATCTCCGCCGAGTCGTTCATCCGCAGCACGTTGTTCACCCGCAGTTGGGCCTGACGCAGGATGCCGTCCACCGCCTGAAAGTCGGTGTAATGATAGAGGATGTCTCCGCCGTACCGGTCCATACCGCCCTCCATAGTCCCTCCTTATCTGCCGATCCCCATGTTCTTCACCCGCAGGCGGTTCAGCGCCCGGGCCAGGGTGGCCTGGGCAATCTGGTGCTCCTGGCGGCTCCGCTGCTGGAGCAGCGCCTCCTGGGCCTCCTCAATCTCCCGCTGGGCCCGGGCCACGTCGATCTCCTCCGGCCGCTCTGCCGAGTCCACCAGCACCAGCACGTCATTGTCCTCCACCTTCACCATCCCCGGAGAGATGGCGGCCAGCCGGGGCTCCTCCCCGGGCACCTGATAGCGCAGGGTGCCGGGCTGGATGGCGGCGATCATGCTGCTGTGGTGGGCCAAAATACCCCGCTCCCCGTCGGTGGTGGGGACCACCAGGCTTACGCAGGGACCCTCGTAAAAGGTCTTGTCCGCGGCCAGGATGTGTACCTGAAAGGTGTCCATCACACCTCACCCGCTTCCATCTTTTTGGCCTTCTCCACCACGTCCCGCCAGGTGCCCACGTTGTAGAAGGCGGCCTCCGGGTACTGGTCCAGACTGCCGGAGACGATGGCGTCGAAGCTCTCCAGGGTGTCCCGCAGGGGGACATACACCCCGGGCAGGCCGGTAAATTTCTCCGCCACGTGGGTGGGCTGGGCCAGGAAACGCTGGATGCGCCGGGCCCGGGCCACCGTCTTCCGGTCCTCCTCGCTCAGCTCGTCCATGCCCAGGATGGCGATGATGTCCTGAAGCTCCCGGTACTTCTGCAAAATCTCCTGCACCTTTCGGGCGGTACGGTAGTGCTTCTCGCCCACCACGTCGGCCTCCAGGATGCGGGAGGAGGACTCCAGGGGGTCCACCGCCGGGTAGATGCCCTGCTCCGAGATGCGGCGGCTGAGCACCGTGGTGGCGTCCAGATGGGCGAAGGTGGTGGCGGTAGCCGGGTCGGTGAGGTCGTCGGCAGGGACGTACACCGCTTGCACCGAGGTGACGGAACCCGCCTTGGTGGAGGCAATGCGCTCCTGAAGCTCGCCCATCTCGTTGGCCAGGGTGGGCTGGTAGCCCACGGCGGAGGGCATCCGCCCCAGCAGGGTGGACACCTCGCTGCCCGCCTGGACAAAGCGGAAGATGTTGTCGATAAATAGCAGCACATCCTTGTGTTCCACATCCCGGAAGTGCTCCGCCATGGTCAGGCCCGACAGGGCCACCCGCATACGCACGCCGGGGGACTCGTTCATCTGGCCGAAGACCAGGGCGGTTTTGCCCGACACGCCGCTCTCCCCCATCTCCCGCCACAGGTCGTTGCCCTCGCGGCTGCGCTCACCCACGCCGGTGAAGATGGAGTAGCCGCCGTGTTCCATGGCCACGTTGTGAATCAGCTCCTGAATCAGCACCGTCTTGCCCACGCCGGCGCCGCCGAACAGGCCGATCTTGCCCCCGCGGGGGTAGGGCTCCAGCAGGTCAATCACTTTGATGCCCGTCTCCAGAATCTCCACCGCCGGGCTCTGCTCCTCAAAGCTGGGGGGCTTGCGGTAGATGGGCTGGACCGGGGTGCCCTCGGGCAGGGGGCCGCCCCCGTCGATGGGCTGGCCCAGCACGTTGAACATCCGGCCCAGCACCGCCTGGCCCACCGGCACCTGGATGGTGTGGCCGGGGATATCCACGGCCAGCCCCCGGGCCAGGCCCTCGCTGGGGGAGAGCATGATGCACCGCACTGTGCCCCGGCCCACGTGCTGGGCCACCTCCATCACCCGCAGGGAGCCGTCAATTTCAACCGTGAGCTCCTCCCGCAGCTTGGGCAGCTCACCCTCCTCAATCTCCACGTCCACAACGGGGCCGGAGATCTGCGCGATAATACCTCTTTCCAAATCCGTCACCTATCCTTCCTCTGCCGCTGGGCCCTGGCCCCGGCGGAGACCTCGGTGATCTCCTGGGTGATGGCCGACTGGCGCACCCGGTTATACCGGAGGGACAGCTCCCCCAGCAGTTCCTCAGCGTTCTGGTTGGCGCTGTCCATGGCCGTCATGCGGGCGTTCTGCTCGCAGCAGAAGCTGTCGATCAGGGCACTGTAGATAAAGCCGGACACATAGCTGGGAATCATGCTGTCCAGCACTGAATTTGCGTTGGGAAGAAACTCAAAGGGCTCCGCCGCCACCCGCTCCCCGTCCAGGGTGTCGAAGTAGGTCCGGTGGAAGGGCAGCACCCGGGCGGACCTGGCCTGGAAGGACATGGCGCTCTCCATGTCGGTGTAGATTACAAAAATTTCTTTCAGCTCTCCCCGGTGGAAGCCGTCCAGCAGCAGGGCGCTGATCTCCCGGGCCCGGGCCATGGTGGGGTTCTGGGCGGTGTACAGAAAGCTGCGCTCGATGGGGATGTTCCGCTGGGCGAAAAAGCGCCGGCCGTACTCCCCCACCACAAACAGCTTGGTGTCCGGGTGCCACTCCAGCAGCTCCTGGGCCTGGCGGATGGCGTTCTGGTTGTAGGACCCGGCCAGACCCTTGTCGGCGGTGATGACCAGGCAGCCGTAGGTCCCCTCCCGGGGGGTGTCGTTGCCTACGGGGTAGAAATAGCGGCTGTCCACATCGCTGGCGGTGCGGAAAATGCTCTTAATCTCCCCCCGCAGGGCCTCGAAATAGGGGCGGGTGTGCTCCAGCTCCTGCCGGGCCCGGCGCAGCTTGGTGGAGGCAATCAGATACATGGCGCTGGTAATCTTCTTGGTCTCCTGCACGCTCTGGATCCGGGTCTTAATCTCCTTTGTTCCCGCCATCTCAGCCACCGCGCTTTCCAGCCGCCTGATACTCCTCCAGGAACTCGTGGGCCAGGTGGAGAATCTCCTCCCGGTCGTCCTGGCTCAGCTGGCCGGTCATGTCCAGGCGCCGGCACAGGTCCGGGGCGTTCTCCTCCAGAGCGGCCAGCAGCTTCTCCTCAAACAGGTCGATGTCGTCCAGCGGGATATCCTGCATCACATGGCCCAGGGCGGACACCAGCAGAATTACCTGCTGATGCTGGGCCAGAGGGGTGTACTGGGGTTGCCGCAGCAGCCGCATCAGCCCCTGACCGTAGACCAGTTGGCGCTTGGTGGCCTCGTCCAAGTCGCTGGAGAACTGGGTGAACACCTCCATCTCCCGGTATTGGGCCAGCTCCAGGCGCAGGGTGCCCGCAGCCTTTTTCATGGCCTTGGTCTGGGCGTCGCCGCCCACCCGGGACACCGACAGGCCCACGTTGACGGCGGGCCGCTGGCCGGAGAAGAACAGGTCGCCCTCCAGGAAGATCTGTCCGTCGGTGATGGAGATGATGTTAGTGGGGATATAGGCGGACACATCCCCCGCCTGGGTCTCGGCGATGGGCAGGGCGGTCATGCTGCCCCCTCCCAGCTCGTCGCTGAGGTGGGCGGCCCGCTCCAGCAGCCGGGAGTGGAGGTAGAATACGTCGCCGGGGTAGGCCTCGCGGCCGGGAGACCGGCCCATGAGCAGAGACAGCGCCCGGTAGGCCACCGCGTGCTTGGACAGGTCGTCATAGATAATGAGCACATCCCGGCCGTCGTACATAAAGTGCTCCCCCAGGGCGCAGCCGGCGTAGGGGGCGATGTACTGCATGGCGGCCGACGCCCCCGCCGGGGCGCTGATGATGGTGGTATACTCCATGGCCCCCCGCCGGGAGAGATTTTCCACCATCTGGGCGATGGAGCTGGTCTTCTGGCCGATGGCCACGTAGATGCACACCACGTCCTTCCCCTTCTGGTTCAGGATGGTGTCCAGGGCGATGGCGGTCTTGCCGGTCTGGCGGTCGCCGATAATCAGCTCACGCTGGCCCCGGCCGATGGGAAACATGGAGTCGATGGCCAGCAGGCCGGTCTCCATCGGCGTGTTGACCGGCTGGCGGTCCAGAATGCCGGGGGCTGGGGCCTCGATGGGCCGGCGGCCCTCCGCCTGGATTCGGCCCTTGCCGTCCACGGGGACACCCAAAGCGTCCACCACCCGGCCCAGATAGTCCTCGCCCACCGGCATGCCGGCGGTCTTCTTGGTGCGGCGAACAATGCTGCCCGCGCTGATCTCCTCGGCGTCGCCGAAGATGATGCAGCTCACCTCGCCCCGGCGCAGGTCCTGGACCATGCCCTTGATGCCGGAGGTAAAGAGCAGTATCTCGCCGTACTGGGCGTGCTCCAGGCCGCTGACGGTGGCAATCTCGCTGTCTACTGTCAGCACCTTGCCGATCTCCTCGGGCACCACGGCCAGGCTCCACTCGTCCACGGCCTGGCGCATCAGGGGCACCAGCTCCTCCTGCCCCGGCTGAATCTGGCGCAGGTAGTCCTGGAACTGGCGGATGCGGCCCTCCAGGCTCCAGTCGTAGACGTCGGAGCCCACCTGAAGGCGGAAGCCGGAGCGCAGGGAGTCGTCCTGCTCCCAGTGCAGCGGCACCTTGCGCCTGTATTTCTGGGCGAGAAATTCGGCAAACCGGCGCAGCTGCTCCTGATTTGGCTCCTTGGCGCTGCGCAGCTCGGCGGTCAGGCGGCTTCTGTCACTCCTCATATTCTTCCCCCTCCTCCGCCAGGTCTAGGAACTGGTCGAAGGGATCGGCGTGGAAGGCCAGCTTTTTGGTGGCCTGGGCGGCCAGCTTCCGCAGCTCCCGCTGGGACTCCCGCAGGATGCGCTCCCGGCTGTGCTCCGCCTCCGTCTGGGCGTGGGACACGATCTGCCGGGCCTGCTCCCGGGCCTGGGCCAGCTGGTCCTCGGTGGACTGCTGGATGGACTGCTGGGCCTTCGCCCGCTCCTGACGAATCTCCTCGTCGGCCTCCTCCAGCTTGTTCTGGCACTCCGCCTTGATCCGCTCTGCCTCCGCCAGCTTGGCGGCGGCCTCCTCGTCCAGACTGCGGTAGTGCTCCTCCCGCTTGGACATAAATCCCTTCACAGGCTTGTACAGGAGAAAATACAGCCCGCCGGTGAGGATGGCCAGGTTCATCCAATGCAGCAGAATCTGCTGCAGGTCAATATTCAAGGGCATTTCTTCCACCTGCCTTACAATACGAAGATAATCAGGATAACCACCAGCAGGGCATAGATGATGGCCGTTTCGATAAAGACCAGACCCAGCATCATCATGGTGCGGATCTTGCCCTCCGCCTCGGGCTGGCGGGAGATGCCCTCCGCCGACTTGGCGGTGGCCAGACCCATACCGATGCCGCCGCCGCCGGCGGCGATGCCGATGGCCAGGGCCACGGCGATGGACTTCAGGCCGACGGTGTTGTCCGCCTGGCTCTCAGCCACGGCGGCGGGCTCGTCCCCGGCGGGCGCCTCGGGAGCGGCCAGGACGGGCGCCGTCAGGGCCAGGCTCAGCACCAGGACCCCGCCCAGTACCAGAATTTTTTTCAGAACATGCTTCATCATAAAAACCCCCTCAAATTATGTCTGCGCGGTGTGAATTTTTTTCGGTTTGGGCTCGCCCGGCTCGGATACCTCCCCGTAGTACATGGACACCAGCATGGTGAGCACGTAGGTCTGCACCAGGGCGTGGAGCAGGGTGAACAGCACGCCCACCAGCACGGGCAGGACAAAGCTGAGGCTGATATAGTAATATACCAGCTCGGTCACCAGCAGGCCGCTGAGCAGAGCGCCGAACAGCCGGAAGCTCATGGAGATGGGCAGGGAAAACTCCTTCAGCGTTTTGCCCACCCCCTTCACCCCGCTGCCGGCGATACCTCCGGAGAGGATCACCAGATAGGACAGGGTGCCCAGGGCGATGGCGGCGTTCACGTCGGACAGGGGCGCGGGCAGGGTGATTGAGTGCCCGTGGACCGTGACGGCCTGGATACCCAGCAGCTCGAACAGGGTGCCCACAAAGATGTAGGCCCCGGCGGCGAAGATGTAGGCCCCCAAAAACTTGCAGCGGTGGGGGCTGTCTCCCCGGGACATGCGGTCAAACAGGCCCACCGCCTCCTCCAGCACCAGCTGGAATTTTCCCGGCACATACCGGAACCTGGGGATGACAAAAACGCGGATCAGGGCGGCGGCAAGGAGCAGGGCCGCAGTGACCACAAAGGCGGAGATCATCCCGGGGTTTACCGTTTTCAGGCCCAGCAGGCTGATCCGGTTGACACTGTGGAGCACCGCATCCCGCATGGCCTCCTGCACGGTTTCGGTCCGGCCGGGCGATCCGGCCAGCAGCGCCCCGATCAGCAGGACCAGCACCGACCCGATCCACAGCGCCAGGGCTTTTTTGTGTTGCTTCATAACATCCCTTCTCTATCAACAACTGTTGGACGTCCCTCTGACGCCCTCATTCCTTCCACATTATAGCAACCTCTCCGGCAAAGTCAAGGCCGCCCGGCAAAGGTTGAACAAGAATAAAATCATCTATACACTTTCTTAACAAAAGAAAGCCAAACCGGGGGCGCCGGCCCCTGGCCGGCGCCCCCGGCGGTCCGGTTACGCCTCCTGCGCCCCTTCGTCCCGCAGCAGCCAGGCAAAGCCGTTGGGCCACAGCTCGATGGAGCGGATACTGTCATATTTTGTGCCGTACATCAGCTCGGTGTAGCCCCCGGCCCGGTCCACTCCCGCGTGGACAAACTGGCTGCTGAAATTGAACAGGCAGACCAGCTCCCGGTCCCCTGATCGGCGGCACAGGGCCAACACCCGGCTGTCGCCGCTGTCCTCCACCCGGACGTCGGCCCTGGCGTCGAAGCAGGGCTCCCCGGCCCGGAGGGTCTCCAGCCGCCGCAGGCCCTGGAACAGCTTCTCCTGATAGGTGCCCGGCTCCCGGCGCAGCTCCGCCAGCCCCCACTGGAAGGCCCCCCGGTGGAGATAGCGGCTGTCCTCCCGCCGGTCCGGGTCGTCGTGGTAGGTGTAGTCGTTAAAGCGGCCCACCTCGTCCCCGCTGTAGATCACCGGGATGCCGCTCTGAGACAGCATCCAGGCATGGAGGGTCACATCGCAGGACACCGCCCGCTCCAGCTTGAAGGGGTCGCCCTCAAAGTCGGCGGCCTCCACCCCGCACAGGGAGGCGGTGGTGCCGCACAGCCGGGCATCCCCCAGGCGGGGGGCGTCGTTGTACAGCTCGCCCCGGGCGGGACTGCCCGGCCAGCGGCTGGTAAACCAGTCGTTCAGGTACTTCTTGTGGGCCACCTCAAAGATGTGGAACCGCTCCTGGAGCCAGGGGTAGTCCAGTCCCCAGCCGATGTCGTCGTGGCAGCGCAGGTAGTTCAGGAACAGGAAGTCCTTGGGCAGGGCGCACACCGCCTCCATCTGCCGCTTCAGCAGGGAGGCATCCCCGGTGGCCAGGGTGTGCCAGGTGGTGGCCATGGTGGTTACGTTATAGAGCATGTGGCACTCGGGCTTTTCCGGGGTGCCGAAGTAGGGGGCCACCTTGGCCGGCTCCATCACCACCTCCCCCAGCAGCAGCACGCTGGGACAGACGATTTCACACACCATGCGCAGCATTCGGGCCAGGGTGTGAACCTGGGGCAGGTTGCGGCAGTTTGTCCCCAGCTCCTTCCATATGTAGGGGATGGCGTCCAGACGGATCACGTCCAGCCCCCGGTTGGCCAGAAAGAGGAGATGTTCCGTCATGTCGTTAAAGACCATGGGGTTGGCATAGTTCAGGTCCCACTGGTAGGGGTAAAAGTTGGTCATGACGATCTGCCCGTTGTCCAGCTGGGTGAAGCTGCCCGGGGCGGTGGTGGGGAACACCTGGGGGACGGTCTTTTCAAACTCCCGGGGGATATCCCAGCTGTCGTAGAAGAAGTAGCGATCCCGATAGCCCGGCTCCCCCGCCCGGGCCTTTTGGGCCCAGGCGTGGTCCTCGCTGGTGTGGTTCATCACAAAGTCCAGGCACAGGCTGATCCCCGCCTTCCGGCAGGCGTCGGCCAGGTCCTCCAGGTCCTCCATGCTGCCCAGCTCGGGCTGGACGGTGCGGAAGTCGGAGACGGCGTAGCCCCCGTCGCTGCGCCCCTTGGGGGACTGGAGCAGGGGCATAAGGTGGAGGTAGTTTACCCCGCACTCCTGAAGGTAGGGCAGCTTGCCCTTTACCCCCTTCAGATTCCCGGCAAAGGCGTCTACATAGAGCATCATCCCCAGCAGGTCCCGGCGGCGGTACCAGTCCGGGTCGGCCTCCCGGCGGGCGTCCTGGTCCCGGAGGGGCCTCTTGCGCTCGCCCCAGCTCCGCTCCAGCATCTCCAAAAAGTAGCTGAAGGAATGTTCGTCGTGATACAGCTCCTGATACAGCCATTTCAGCTCGTCCAGGTGCCGCTCCAGCCGGCGGCTGAATACAGAATTTTTTTTCGCCATCTCGCTTCCTCCCATATCATTGCAGTCCAGACCGGACTTCAGTTTTGAGTACTATATCACAGCCGCACCCGCCGCGCAAGAGATACTTCCGGCCGCCGGGAGAGAAATCACGCCCAGCCCGCCTCAGACAACACATAGAGGCATATTTTTTTATCCTGATTTGGTTTTTTTCGCCCTTCCATCCAAAAATTTACGTTTTGCACAAACGGAAACCCTTGCAGCTGTGCATATTCAATGAAATTTTCAGAAATATACCAAGATGTTGGGCGAAGCCATACCTAACATCGCTTTTCTAACATTTGGGTATATTTCAAAAAATCCAGTCTATTTACACCGGGGCGGAAGCGGTATTATTATTTCTCCAGAGTTGCGTACGTTCTGAAGTGCGACAAAAGCGTAAGAGGAGTGGAGTTATGAAAAAGATACCCCGCATCGCATCCCTGGTCTTGGCCATAACGCTGTTGCTGTCCCTGTCCGGGTGTGGCGCGTCAGATGGCAAGACCCGTCTCAAATTCCAGATCTGGGACGTGGCCCAGCGCGACAGCATGCAGGCCATCTGCGACGCCTACACCGCCAAAAACCCCGATGTGGTCATTGAGGTGCAGGTGACCAGCTGGAACGAGTACTGGACCAAGCTGGAGGCCGCCGCCGAGTCCAACACCATGCCGGACATCTTCTGGATGCACACCAACCAGATTTTGTACTACTCCGACTTTGGTATGCTGGCCGATGTCACCGACCTCTACAACGACGTGGAGGCCAACTACTACCAGAATCATTTCTCTGAAATTTCCATCGGCAACGCCCAGGGCAGCAACGGCCGGATGTACGGCGTGCCCAAGGACAAGGACAACATTTTCCTGGTGTATAACAAGGAGATGTTCGACGCCGCCGGGGTGGCCTACCCCGACGAGAACTGGACCTGGGACGACCTGACCGCCGCCTCCGCCCAGATCTATGACAAGACCGGCAAATACGGCTTCATGGCCTACAACGACGACCAGATGGGCTACTGGAGCTTTGTCTACCAGGCCGGCGGCTGCATCCTCACCGAGGACAAGACCAAAGCCGGCTTTGACCAGCCCGGCACCAAGAAGGGCATGGAGTTCTACGTGGGCATGCAGGACAACGACTGGTGCCCCAAGCAGACATACTTCGCCGAGACCGCCCCCGGCACCGCCTTCTTCTCTGAGGTGGGCTCCATGTACGTAGAGGGCAACTGGGAGCTGATGAACAAGTGCATCAACTTCCCCAACATGGACGGCAAGTGGGATATCGCCCCCATGCCCAAGTGCCCCGACCCCGTCAGCGGCGACGGCCGGGCCACCATCTCCAACGGCCTGTGCTACTCCACCGCCGCCCACGGCAAGACCCGGGATATCGCCCTGGACGTGATCAAGTTCTTCGGCTCTGAGGAGGCCCAGCTGCTGGCCAGCTCCTACGGCGCGGCCATCTCCGCCTACAACGGCACCGAACAGCCCTACTTCGACGCCTTTGACAAGGCCGGCTACGACATCAACGTGGAGATCGTCATGGACCAATTTGAGTACGGCGTGCAGAACGTGAACAACGCCGCCAAGCCCAAGTGGAAAAGTCCGGTGCTGGACGAGCTGAACAAGGTCTACAACGGCCAGCAGAGCCTGGACAGCGCCATGGCCAACATACAGAATATCATCGACACTGAGACCGCCAAGAAGCTGGCGGGAGACTGAGAGGAGGGCTTTTGGTGAAACACAAACTGTCCCCCGCCGCCCGGCGGGAAGAAAACTGGGGCTGGATCATGGTGGCCCCCACCATCATCGGCCTGATTGTTCTGAACCTGTGGCCCTTTGTCCAGACCATCTACACCAGCTTCTGCGAGCACCTGGGCTTCGGTCACTACAAATTCGTAGGCCTGGCCAACTACGCGGAAATTTTCCAGACCCCTGAGTTCTGGAAGGCCACCTGGAACACCATCCTGTTTTGTATCCTCACCGTGCCTGTGGGCCTGTTCCTGTCCCTGCTGGTGGCCATGCTGCTGAACGCCAAAATAAAGTTCAAGGGCGGCTTCCGCACCATCTTCTTCCTGCCCATGGTCTGTGCCCCCGCCGCCGTCACCATGGTGTGGCGCTGGATTTTCAACGGCGAGTACGGCATCCTGAACCAGGTGCTGGGCGCCCACGTGGGCTGGATCACCGACGCCCGGTTTGTCATGATCGCCTGCGCTGTTGTGGCCATCTGGAGCAACATCGGCTACGACGCCGTCCTCCTTCTGGCCGGACTCCAGACCATCCCCAAGACCCTCTACGAGGCCAACAGCATCGACGGCGCGGGCAAGGTGAAGCAGTTCTTCACCATCACCCTGCCCATGGTCTCCCCCACCCTTTTCGTAGTTATGATTATGCGCCTGATGTCCGCCGTGAAGGTCTACGACCTGATTTACATGATGGTAGAGGAGACCAACCCGGCCGTCACCAGCGTGCAGAGCCTGATGTATCTGTTCTACCGCGAGTCCTTCATCGCCGGCAGCCGCGGCACCGGCTCCGCCATCGTCATCTGGACCGTGCTGCTCATCGGTATGATTACCGTCATCCAGTTCTACGGCCAGAAGAAGTGGGTCAACTACGACGTATAAGGAGGAAACAAGATGAAAAACCGTTCTTTAGAGGCCTCCCAAAAACGGATGACCATACTCACCTACACTGCCCTGATTATCGGCGCCCTTATCATGGTCTTCCCCTTCGTGTGGATGATCCTCACCAGCCTGAAAACCGTCCCGGAGAGCATGCAGGTGCCCCCCACCATCTTCCCCAAGGAGATGATTACCACCAACTTCGGGGACGCCATGAAAAGCCTGCCCTTCCTCAAGCTGTATCTCAACACCGGCCTGATGATCTTCTTCCGGGTGATCTGCGCCGTGGCCTTCAGCTCCATGGCGGGCTACGCCTTCGCCATGCTGGAGTTCCGGGGCAAGAAGCTGCTGTTCGGCATCGTGCTGGTGCAGATGTCCCTGCCCAGCCAGATCTTCATTATCCCCCAGTACCAGATGGTGGCCAAGATGGGGCTGGCCAACACCATTTTTGCCCTGGTCTTCCCCGGCATTGTCAGCGCCTTTGGCGTGTTCTTCCTGCGGCAGACCTATATGGGCATCCCCAAGGAGATCGGCGAGGCCGCCTACCTGGACGGCTGCACCCAGTGGCAGACCTTCTATAAGGTGATGTTCCCCCTCACCGGCACCTCGGTGGCCGCCCTGACCATCTTCACCGCCGTGTTCGCGTACAGCGACCTGATGTGGCCCCTGGTGGTCAACTCCGACCTGAACATGATGACCCTGTCCTCCGGCCTGGCCACCCTCCGCGGCCAGTTTACCACCAACTTCCCTGTGCTGATGGCCGGTTCCCTCCTGGCCATGCTGCCCATGGTGATTCTGTACCTGATTTTCCAGCGCCAGTTCATCGAGGGCATCGCCACTACAGGCGGCAAATAAGCGTTCTCCTCTCTCCTTCCCTTTTTGGAACAGCCCCGGCCTTTTACGTGTGCCGGGGCTGTTCCCCTACAAACCCCACGATTTTACCCCAGAGACCGGGGGTCGATTTGTCAAATATTTTAGCAGTCCGCCCTTGCTTATCCCGTAAAAATTTCGTACAATCAGCCAGACAAATCTTTTTTATCAGGGGGTATCCCTATGATCCTGCTGGATAAGGAAAATAGAATTTTTACTCTGCACACCCAAAACACCACCTATCAGATGAAAGCCGACCGGCACAATGTGCTGGTCCACACCTACTACGGTCCCCGGGTCTCTGGCGGCGACCTGTCCTACCTGGTCCGCTATGCCGACCGGGCCTGCGCCCCCAACCCCAGCGAGGCGGGGCTGGACCGGACCTACTCCCTGAACACCATCCCCCAGGAGTACTCCACCTGCGGCGTGGGGGATTTCCGCCTGCCCTCCATCGAGCTGGAGCTGCCCAGCGGCAGCTGCTCGGCGGACCTGCGCTATGCCGGCTGTGAGCTACGCCCGGGGAAATACGCCCTGGAGGGCCTGCCCGCCTTCCGGGGGACGGAGGACGAGGCGGAGACACTGGTCCTCCTTCTGGAGGATGCCGCTGCCCAGGTCCGGGTGGAGCTGTACTACGGCGTCTTCGAGGCGTACGACCTGATTACCCGGGCCGTCCGGGTGGTCAACCAGGGGCCCCAGGCGGTACGCCTGCGCCAGTGCGCCTCCCTATGCCTGGACTTCCTCCGGTCCGACCTGGACCTGATTACCTTTAACGGCTGCCACCTGATGGAGCGCTCCCCCGACCGGGCTCCGCTGCGCTCCGGCATCCAGGGGGTGGGCAGCGTCCGGGGCACCTCCAGCCACCAGCACAACCCCTTTGTGCTCCTCTGCGACCGGAACGCCAGCGAGGACTACGGCCTGTGCTACGGGGCCCTGCTGCTGTACAGCGGCAACTTCCAGGCCCAGGTGGAGAGCAGCCAGTATGACAACGCCCGTCTGGTCATGGGTATCAACCCCTACCAGTTCTGCTGGACTCTGGAGCCCGGCCAGCACTTTACCGCCCCCGAGGGTGCGCTGGTGTGCTCTCCCGGCGGCCTGGGCCAGATGAGCCGGCAATACCACCGGGCCATCCGGGAGCACCTGATCCAGGACCCCTGCGCGGGAGCGCGCCGCCCGGTACTCATCAACAACTGGGAGGCCACCTACTTCGATTTTGACGCTGACAAGCTGGTGGACTTCGCCAAAACCGCCGCCCCCCTGGGGGTGGAGCTGCTGGTGATGGACGACGGCTGGTTCGGCAAGCGGGACGACGACAACAGCGGCCTGGGGGACTGGACCGTCAACCAGAAGAAGCTGCCCGGAGGGCTGGAGGCCCTGGTGCCCCGCATCCAGGCGCTGGGCATGTCCTTCGGCATCTGGATAGAGCCCGAGATGATCAGCGAGGACAGCGATCTCTACCGGGAGCACCCCGACTGGGCCCTCCGCATCCCCAGCCGCACCCCCGCCCGGGGCCGCAACCAACTGGTGCTGGACTTCTCCCGGCCCGAGGTACGGCGACACGTCTACGGGCAAATCAAGGCCGTCCTCTCCAGCGCCGATATCGCCTATGTGAAGTGGGACATGAACCGCAGCCTGTCCGACGTTTGGTCCGCCGCCCTGCCGGCCGACCGGCAGGGGGAGGTATACCACCGGTACGTCCTGGGCGTGTATGAGATGCTGGACCAGCTGCGCCGGGACTTCCCCCACATACTTATCGAGGGCTGCGCCGGCGGCGGCGGCCGCTTCGACGCCGGAATGCTGTACTATACCCCCCAGATCTGGTGCAGCGACAACACCGACGCCATCGACCGCCTGCGCATCCAGTACGGCACCTCCTTCTGCTACCCGGTGAGCACCATGGGGGCCCACGTCTCCGCCGTGCCCAACGAGGCCAACGGGCGCGTCACCCCTCTGGAGACCCGGGGCACCGTGGCCATGTCGGGCACCTTCGGCTATGAGATGGACCCCAACAAGACCACCCTGGAGGAGCGGGAGGCCATCAAGCAGCAGATTGCCTTCTTCAAGGAGCACTACGACCTGATCCAGCAGGGAGACTACTACCGCCTCACCGACCCGTTCACAGACGGTCCCCACACCGCCTGGGAGCAGGTGGCCCCCGACCGCCGGGAGGCGCTGGTGTCCCTGGTGTCCGGCACCGTCCACGCCGCCGCCCCCTTCCTCACCCTGCGGCTCAAGGGGCTGGACCCCCAGCTGACCTACCAGGTCAACGGCGGGGCGTCCTACCCTGGCGATGTGCTGATGAACGCCGGCTATCCCCTGCCCGTGTTCCATGGGGACTATCAGTCTTTGCTGCTGTACCTGCGGGCGCTGTAACCGGCCAAATACATCAAAAATCAAGGGCAAGACAGACCATTTCGGTATGTCTTGCCCTTGTTGCAGGCCGGATGTCTTATACGTGGTAACAGCCCCCGCCGATGAACTCCCGCATGAGGGAGGTCTTGGGGATATCGTCTGCGGGGATGGGCAGGAAGTAGTTCAGGAATTTCAGCAGCCGCTTGGCCTCGATATACTCCTCGCTGTCCTGGGGCACGCCGAACAGCAGGGGCTGAACGTAGGACTTCAGCAGGGCGGTCTCGTAGATCAGGGCCGAGTTAAAGATCGTGTCGGCGCTGTCCTGGAAGGGGAAAATGTTCTCCTCCTCCCCCCGCCGGACGGAGGGCCACATCTTGATGGTGGCCTGGGCGCTGTAGCCCCGGGTCCGGGCGTCCCGCTCGATGCGCCGCAGGAGGCGGGCGTCGGTGGTGGGGATGCGGTTGTGGTCGTCGATATTCAGGGTGGTCAGGCAGCTGATGTAGATTTTGTATTTGCTCTCCCTGGGTAGGGAGTAAGTAAATTTCTCGTTCAGGCAGTGGATGCCCTCGATCACCAGCACATCCCCCTCCCCCAGGGTTAGGAAATTGCCGTTGTACTCCCGGGCCCCCTTCTTAAAGTTGAAGGAGGGAATCTCCACCGTCTCCCCCTTCAGCAGGCGGACCATGTCCTGGTTAAACTGCTCCACGTCCATGGCCCCCAGGCCCTCAAAGTCATAGTTGCCGTTCTCGTCCCGGGGGGTGTCCTCCCGGTTTTTAAAATAGTTGTCGGTGGCGATGGCGTGGGGCCGCAGGCCGCAGGCCCGCATCTGGGTGGACAGCCGGTGGGAGAAGGTGGTCTTGCCCGAGGAGGAGGGCCCGGCAATCATCACGAAGCGGACCTCCTTCCGGGCGGCGATATCGGCGGCGATATCGCCAATCTTCTTCTCCATCATGGCCTCGTGGGCCAGAATCAGGGGGGTGGCCCCGCCCTGGGAGATGGTGGTGTTCAGCTCCGCCACATTGGAGGCGTTCAGCGCCTCGGAGCGGAGGGTGGACTCGCTCAGCTCCCGGAAGACCTTTCGGGAGGGCAGGAAGTCCCCCAGCCGGTCGGGGTTCTTCTGGGTGGGCAGGCGCAGGACAAAGCCGTTTTCAAACAGCTCCAGGCCGAAGCACCGGATGTAGCCGGTGTCGGGCACCATGTAGCCGTAGAAGTAATCCACAAAGCCGTCCAGCGAATAGACGTTGACATGGGAGTTGATGCGGAAGCTGAGGAGCCGGGCCTTGTGGACCATCCGGGCCTTAAGGAACAGCTCCACGGCGTCGTCAGTGCTGATGGAGCGTTTCTCGATGGGCAGGGCCTGGGCGGACAGCTCCCGCATCCGGGCCTCCACCCGGTCCAGCAGGGCCTGGTCCAGGGTAAAATTTCCCCTGGCCAGGATGAACAGGGCGCTGCTCAGGGAGTATTCCACCGAAATGCGCTCCACATTTTCCTGACCCGCCACGTCGTAGAAGGCCTTCAGCATCAGGAAAACCGCGCCCCGCTCATAGGTCTGGATGCCGGGCTTGTTCTGGGCCGTGACCATTTTCAGCGAGCAGTCCCGGTCCAGGGTTTTGTGAAGCTCACAGAGCTTCCCGCCCCGGTTGACCAACAGAATGTCGTGTGGGTACCGGTCCTGAAAATCCGCCGCGATGGCGCGGTAGGGCGTCCCCTGGGGATAGGTGTACGCCTTGCCGTCCACAGTTACCTGCATCATTCGTTTTTCTTCCATGGTATGGCCTCCTTTATGTATGATTGCCCGCCTGCCGGGCGCTGTGTGTCCTCCTCTATCATACGATATTTCCCGAAAAAATACAAGAAGGATTCGCTTCGGATTTCACGTCGTTTTCATCCTGCATGTAAGCGGTATTTTTGATGGAAAATGTAAGGAACACCATCAAAACCAAGCGGTTTCAATCGTGTTCCTTGTACCCTCACCGGTTCAGTGCCCGTCTGTTAACGCTATCGCTTTCGTTTGATCTGGTTCTGTGCCCGCCACTCCCTGGGAGACAGACCGTACCGCTTCCGAAAGGCCCGGGAGAAATGGAGCTGATTGGGGTAGCCGCACTGGGCGGCGATGTCCCCGATGGAGCCGCTGGTGCCCTTCATCAGGTCGGCCGCCTTGGACAGCCGCAGGCGAATCAGGAACTCCTGGGGCGGACAGCCCATATTCTGCTTGAAAATTTTGCTGAAATAACTGCGGTTCAGCTTGCACATGTCGGCCAGCTCCTCCACAGTGATCTCCCTGGCGTAGTTGTGCTCCATCAGGGTGATGGCCTCCTGGATGTAGAAATCCCGGAGCTGGCCGCCGTGGAGCTCCTTCCGGCTGGCGGAGGACTGGATCAGCCCATCCATAAACAGGCAAAAATGGCCGATCAGATGGAGGGCGGAGGCGTCCGGGTGGTCGGCGATGTAGAGCATGGTGTCCCGAACCCCATCCCCCTGAGCCCTGCTCAGGGGGCGGTAGAGCGGCTGGGACTGCCCCAGCCCGGCGCTGTCCACATACTCCGCCGCCCGCAGGCCGTCAAACTCCAGCCACACATATTTCCAGGGATCCTCCTGATTGGCAGCGTAGGTGGCAACCTGCCCGGGAAAAATCAGAAACCCCTCCCCCTCCCGCAGCTCATACTTTCGGGTTACCCCCTCCAGATCGTCGGAATCCAGACTGCCCTGCCCGGAGATTACATAGTGAAACAGGTAGTGGTTCCGCACAAAGGGGCCAAAGGAGTGCAGAGGGGCGCACTGCTCCCAGCCGTATTGATACAGCCGCAGGTCCATAAAATTCTCGTTGGGAAAGAGGGAAAACGAATATTCATCCATCCACGGGACACCTCCTTTCAAGCCTCGCCCGGCTTTTCACGCAGCGTTTTTCCCCAAAACGCTGTTCACGGAATGGCATTATATACCAGTGTTCGCGGATATTATATCACAGTATTTTGAAAAAGCAACAAAAAATCTATCAAAATACCGTAAAATCTTTGAAGTCACCCAAAAAGTCAGACAAAATGCCGGCGCAGGGATTGTGCAGGCGGCCAAAGCGGTATGCCGCCCGGAAAAATAACAGGACCTGAGCACAGTGTTGCTGTACTCAGGTCCTGTCTTATTCTGGCAGCCGGAGAAGGATTCGAACCCTCACAAACAGAGTCAGAGTCTGTCGTGCTACCCTTACACAATCCGGCTATCGACCCCACTCTCGCAGGGACGAATGCTATTATAGCAAATGCTCTGAAAATGTCAAGGGGTATTTTCAACTTTTTTCCGGGAAATATTTTTTATCCCTCCAGAAGGAAGAAACGGAAGCGGGTGGTCTGGTCATACCGCTCCCCCGCCTTCAGGGTGGCGGAGGGGAACCCGGGCTGGTTGGGGGTGTCCGGAAAGTGCTGGGTCTCCAGGCAGAAGCCGTGGCGGAAGCCGTAGACGGCTCCCCCCTTTCCCTTTCGGCCGTTCTCCACAAAGTTAGCGGTGTAGAACTGCATCCCGGGGCTGTCGGTCTCCACCTCCATCCCCACACCGGTGGCCTCGCTGCACACCCGGGCCGCCGGACGGAGGGCGCCGGGCTGGCCGTCCACCACAAAATTGTGGTCGTAGCCGTGGCCCCACACCAGCTGCTGGAAGGGCTCGCCGATATGGGCGCCGATGGGGGTGGGGACGCGCAGGTCCATGGGGGTGCCCTCCACCGGGTCTACGGTGCCCAGGGGGATGCTGGTCTCGCCGGCCGGGGTGTAGGCGGAGCAGAACAGCTGGACCTTGTGGGTCAGCACATCTCCGCTGCCCTGGCCGGACAGGTTGAAATAGCTGTGGTTGGTCAGATTGCAGGGGGTGTCCCGGTCGCTGACCGCCTCATAATGGATGGACAGGGCGCTCCCCTCCAGCGCGTAGGTAACCCTGGCCTGGAGATGACCGGGGTAACCCTCCTCCCCGTCGGGGCTGTCCAGGGTGAGGACCGCCCGGTCCGCGCCGGCCTCCTCCACCGTCCAGACCCGGTGGGAGTACCCCACATTTCCGCCGTGGAGGTGGTTGGGGCCGTCGTTCCGGGCCAGAGTATACTCCTTCCCGTTCAGGACAAAGCGACCCCCGGCAATCCGGTTGGCATAGCGGCCCACCACCGCGCCGAAATAGCCGCCGTTTTCCTCGTACTCCGCCAGGGTGTCATACCCCAGCACCACATCCACTGCACCATCCCGGCCCGGGACAGTGAGGGTGCGCACCGTTGCCCCAAAGGTGATGATTTTGCAGGAGATTGTCCCGTTGTCCAGGGTCAGCTCCCGCACCTCCTCGCCCTTTTTTGTCACGCCGAAGGGCGTTCCAGATACCTTGCTCATCCTACATGGCCTCCTCATTCATTTTCTGGAAACAGTATAGCAGATTTTCCCGAAAAAGGCAATTTTCAAATTTTTCTTTACTTTCTCGGGAGAGGTCCGTATAATAAACAGGCGTATGGGACAATGCGGACGCCGCATAGAATACCATACATCGCAGTGAGAAAGGAGGCCATGGGGAATACCCATCAGAAGCGCCAGCGCCCGCCTTTTGGCGGGACGACGAGGTGAGGGGAGGATCGAACCTTCGGCGGATGCCCCTCCGCGCCGGCTCCGGGCGCGTACACAGTCCACAAATATGCGGGCGACCGCAAAACAAAGGGGCTGTGACCGGGGAACGAGGTCAAATGGCTGCGAGTTTGTCCTCCTAATTTTATCCCCGCCGCAATCACAGTCCCCGCCTCCGGCGGGGACGCCCAAACACGCGGCAGGACAAGGAGGAAAATTAAATATGTGCGGAATTGTAGGCTACATCGGAGGGGAACAGGCCGCCCCCATTCTGCTGGAAGGGCTGTCCCGGCTGGAATACCGGGGGTACGACTCCGCCGGGGTGGCGGTGTTCGACGCTCAGGCGGGCACCCTGGCCGTCCACAAGGCCAAGGGGCGGCTTCAGGTGCTGTCTGACCAGCTCCACGGCGGGGCGGACCTGGACAGCACTGTAGGCGTGGGCCACACCCGCTGGGCAACCCACGGGGCCCCCAGCGACGTCAACTCCCACCCCCAGGTGAGCCGCAGCGGACGGATCGCCGTGGTCCACAACGGCATTATTGAGAATTACGCCGAGTTGAAGGCCTTTCTCATGGCCCAGGGTGTCCCCTTCACCTCGGAGACCGACACCGAGGTGGTGGCCCAGCTTATTGAGTACTTCTATGAGGGGGACATCCTGGCCGCCGTGGGCCGGGTGCTCCGCCGGATCCAAGGGGCCTACGCCCTGGGCATCCTGTGCGCCGACTGCCCCGGCCAGCTTGTGGCCGTCCGCAAGGACAGCCCCCTCATTCTGGGCTACGGGGAGGGGTGCCACTTCATCGCCAGCGATGTCACCGCCATCCTGCGGTACACCAGAAGGGTTGGCTACATGGAGGACGGGGAACTGGCCGTCCTCACCCAGGAGGGCATCCAGTGCTACAACCACCTGATGCAGCCCATTGAGAAGGAGATCACCACCATCGACTGGGAGATCGACGCCGCCGAGAAGGGCGGGTATGAGCACTTCATGTTCAAGGAGATCATGGAGCAGCCCGAGGCCCTGCGCCGGTGCCTCTCCCCCCGCATCCAGGACGGGGAGGCGGTTTTTGAGGACTTTTCCCTCAGTGAGGCCTACCTCAAAGCCCTGCGCCGCATCTATATCGTGGCTTGCGGCTCCAGCTACCATGTGGGGGTGGTGGGCAAGTACCACCTGGAGCGCCTCACCCGCATCCCGGTGGAGGTGGCCCTGGGCTCCGAGTTCCGGTACATGGACCCCATTGTGGACGAACACACTCTGGTAATTGTCATCAGCCAGTCGGGGGAAACGCTGGACACCATGGCCGCCCTGCGGGAGGCCCGGCGGCTGGGGGGACATATCCTGTCCATCGTCAACGTGGTGGGCTCCTCCATCGCCCGGGAGTCGGACCAGGTGCTGTACACCTGGGCGGGGCCGGAGATCGCCGTGGCCACCACCAAGGCCTACACCACCCAGCTGGCCCTGCTGTCCCTGTTGGCCCTGTGGCTGGCCCGGAGGCTGGATACTGTCTCTGACGGGGAGTACCGGGCCGCTCTGGCCGCCTTCCAGGAGCTGCCCGGCAAAATGGAGGAGGTGCTGTCCCGCCGGGACGACATTCAGTATTTCGCCTCCCAGTATTTTAACCACAACTCCATTTTCTTTATCGGCCGCAATCTGGATTACGCCCTGGGGCTGGAGGGCTCGCTGAAGCTGAAGGAAATTTCCTACATCCACTCGGAGGCCTATGCCTCCGGAGAGCTGAAGCACGGCACCATCAGCCTCATTGAGGACGGCACCCTGGTGGTGGCGCTGAGCACCTACAGCAGGCTCTTTGCCAAGGCCATGAGCAATGTGGTGGAGGTAAAGGCCCGGGGGGCCGACGTGCTGGCCCTCACCGTTGCACCTCACCGGGCGGAGATGGCCCGCACCGCCGACGGGGTCATGACCATCCCGGATGTCCACGCGCTTCTTCTCCCCTGCCTGGGGGTGGTCCCTCTCCAGCTCTTTGCCTACTACGTGGCCCTGATGCGGGGCTGCGATATCGACAAACCCCGGAATCTGGCCAAGAGTGTAACAGTGGAGTAAAAAGCTGTAGAAAAACCCCCGTCCCCCGCAGGATAAGCCTTCCACCCTCCGGGGGGAAGGTGCCCCCGAAGGGGGCGGATGAGGGGGCGGGGCGGGCAAGCAGTTCTTTTCGATGAGGGGCGCTAACCTCACCGCACCCTCATCCGTCACGGCCTGCGGCCGTGCCACCTTCCCCCTGGAAGGGGGAAGGCTTTTGGCGCATTCCTTCACAGGGTGCTTTTTTGACACGCTGACAGCGGGCTCGAGCCCGCTGTCTTTTTTATTCCACTGTTTCACAGATTACCCGGAAAACGCTCCCGTCCCCTGTGGTTACGGTAAACAGGTCCTTCCGGTCCTCGGCTCTGATGTCGGAGATGTCCAGCTCGTCGCTCTCGTTCAATAGGTCAAATATCTGGTCTTTGAAATAGTTTAGGTCCATTTTTTCTCCTTTCTCACTTTTTACCAAACGATTAGGGAGTATAGATGCTCCCTATCATTATAAACTACCACCGATTAAAATACAAGAGTGAGGTGGTAGTAAAATGATAAAATATGATCGTTTATGGGCCACCTTGAAGGAGCGGAAAATCAGTCAATACTACCTGATTAAAAATTATGGCATCGACAAGGCTCAGCTCCGCCGGCTTCGGAAAAATATGATAGTGAAAACACTGATTATTGACACCTTGTGCCAAATCCTCGACTGCGACGTAGAGGATATTATGGAATACGTCCCGGACGACCCGGAAACAAAATGAGAGTATCTCCCACCTGGGGAGATACTCTTTTTACAGCACGTTGACCACACTAGCCTGTTCCATCTCGGCCAGCAGCTCCAGCTGCGCCATCAGGTCGGCGTTGGCGGCGTTGTACTGGTCGGGCTCCTGGAGCCGGAGGTACTCCAGTACGGTGCGGAAGGCCCGCAGCACCTGGTCGGTGTCGCTGTGGCGCATCAGGGTATGAAGGTAAAAGTGGTGGCTCTGCCAATCCTCGTAGACCTGCCGGGTGAGGGCCTCCGCCCTGCCCCAGTTCCCCTGCTCGGTCAGGAGCTGGGCCCGGCTCAGCTCCTCCCGCATCCCCCCGGTCAGCCGCTGAGCGTACCAGGCGTTAGTCAGGCTGGCCCCCAGCAGCGCAATCAGCAGGGCCGCTGCAATATAAAGTCGTTTCATTGCCGATTCTCCCTATTCTTTCTCCGCAAAATACACCGCGTCCCCCTCGTCCACCAGCAGGAGGAACACCTTCGACAGGTCCCTGCATCCCCGCTGGCTCAGCTGCCTGTCCAGCCAGGGGCGGTCGTGGCCCAGGGCCTTCAGGTTGCGCTCCAGCAGTTTGCCATCGCTCACCACCACCCGGGGCAGGCCGCCCTCCTCCACGCTCACCTTCATGTCCCGGGCCGTGGGAGGCTTCTGGTTGGCGTAGGGCAGGACGGACAGCTGGCCGTTGGTCTCCAGAATGGCGTATTTCACGGTGGACAGGTCGGTGTACCCCTGGATGCGCAGCTCCTCCAACAGCTCGTCCACCGTGAGACGGTTTTTGGCCATCTCCCGCTGGTCCACCATCCCGTTCCGAATCACCATGCTGGGCCGGCCGCAGAGAATCGCCCGAAACCGCACGCTTTTCATGGTGAGCACCGACAAAATCATGGTGACGGACAGCAGCGTCAGGATGGGCACCACCCCGGTGAGCAGAGGAATGCCGTAGTCCTGCATGGGCACCGAGGCCAGGTCGGCAATAATAAGGGACAGCACCAGCTCCGAGGGCTCCAGCTCCCCCACCTGCCGCTTGCCCATCAGCCGCACCCCGGCGATGATGAGGATGTATAGAATAATCGTGCGCAAAAGGCCGGTGAACATAGGCTTGCCTCCTTGAATATACAGGCTCCCTCTCTGAGGGAGCTGTCAGCCCAAAGGGCTGACTGAGGGAGTGTTCCGTTGACGGACTCCCTCCGTCACGGCTTCGCCGTGCCACCTCCCTCGGAGAGGGAGGCTTTTTACAGTCTTTCCCGGCCCGCAAAAATCTATCCTGCCGAATTGCCCAAATCCTTGTCGAATATTTATACAGAAAAAGGGAAAACGCCATCTTGCAAAGGGGCGCATTTTTCGATAAAATAACTTGATTACACATATGAACACAGTACTGGAACGGAAAGCGAGTGAACGAACGATGAAAGCGACCTTGATCCTAGCCAACGGGAGCATCTTCTCGGGCACCAGCATCGGCTCCGCCGAGACCCGGGTGTGCGAGATGGTGTTCAACACCTCCATGGCCGGCTACCAGGAGATTCTTACCGACCCCTCCTACGCCGGGCAGGGCGTGGTCATGTCCTACCCCCTCATCGGCAACTACGGCGTAAACAGCGAGGACAACGAGTCCCGCCGGCCCTGGGTGGAGGCCTTTGTGGTCCGCCATCTGTCCCCCCGTGGGAGCAACTTCCGCTGCGAGGGCGACCTGGGCAGCTATCTGAAGGAACACAATATCACCGGCATCCAGGGTGTGGACACCCGGGCGCTTACCAAGATACTCCGCAGCGAGGGGAGCATGAATGGAATGCTCACCTGTGCGGAGCATTTTAATGTCGCCCAGGTGCTGGAGCAGCTGAAGGCCTACAAGGTGGAGAACACCGTCCCCCTGGTCACCCGGAGCGAGCCCGAGGTCTTCCCCGCCTGCGGCGAGGAGCGGTTCCACGTGGCCATGATGGACTACGGCGTGAAGCAGCACATGATCGAGTGCCTGCGCCGCCGGGGCTGCAAGGTGACTGTCCTGCCTGCCTCTATCCCGGCTGAGGAGGTGCTGGCCGGGGGCTATGACGGCGTGATGCTGTCCAACGGCCCCGGTGACCCGGCGGAGAACACCGCCATTATTGAGGAGCTGAAAAAGCTCTACCACAGCGACATCCCCCTCTTTGGCGTCTGCCTGGGCCACCAGCTGCTGGCTCTGGCCACCGGGGCCAAAACCGGCCGGCTGGCCTACGGCCACCGGGGGGGCAACCACCCCGTCCGGGACCTGGAGAAGGGCCGGGTGTTCATCACCAGCCAGAACCACGGCTATATGGTGCTGGCCGATTCCGTAGACCCGGCGGTGGCCGAGGTGAGCCACGTCAACGTCAACGACGGCACCTGCGAGGGCCTGCGGTACAAGCGGCCCAATTGCTTCACCACCCAGTTCCACCCCGAGGCCAACGCCGGCCCCAAGGACACCGAGTATCTGTTCAACCGCTTTATTGATTCCATGGGAGGTGACAAGTAATGCCCAAGTATACAGATGTAAAAAAGGTCCTGGTGCTGGGCTCCGGCCCCATCGTCATCGGCCAGGCCGCCGAGTTCGACTACGCCGGCACCCAGGCCTGCCGAGCCCTGAAGGAGGAGGGCCTGGAGGTGGTGCTGGTCAACTCCAACCCCGCCACCATCATGACCGATAAGGACATTGCCGACCACGTCTACATCGAGCCGCTGAACATCCACTCGGTCACCCAGGTCATCGAGATGGAGCGGCCCGACTCCATCCTGCCCACTCTGGGCGGCCAGACCGGCCTGAACCTGGCCATGGCCCTCCATGAAAGCGGCGTGTTGGAGCAGTACGGCGTCCGGCTGCTGGGCACCTCCCCCGAGTCCATCCGCAAGGCGGAGGACCGCCAGGGCTTTAAGGACTGCATGGAGTCCATCGACCAGCCCTGCGTCACCTCCCTGGTGGTGGAGAGCGTAAAGGACGCGGTGGACTTTGCCGAGAGCATCGGTTACCCGGTGATTGTCCGCCCCGCCTACACCCTGGGCGGCACCGGCGGCGGCATCGCCTACGACCGGGCCTCCCTGGAGGAGATCTCCGAACGGGGCATCAACCTGTCCCGGGTGGGCCAGGTGCTCATCGAGCGGTGCATCGCCGGCTGGAAGGAAATCGAATTTGAGGTGATGCGGGACGGCGTCGGCAACGTAATTACCATCTGCTCCATGGAGAACATTGACCCCGTGGGCGTCCACACCGGCGACTCCATTGTGGTGGCCCCCGCTCAGACCCTGGCCAACAAGGAGTTTCAGATGCTCCGCTCCGCCGCCCTGGATATCATCTCCGCCCTGGAGATCGAGGGCGGTTGCAACGTGCAGTTCGCCCTGAACCCGGACAGCTTTGAGTACGCGGTGATTGAGGTCAACCCCCGGGTGTCCCGGTCCTCCGCCCTGGCCTCCAAGGCCACCGGCTACCCCATCGCCAAGGTGGCCGCCAAGGTAGCCTTGGGCTACGCCCTGGACGAGATTCCCAACGCCGTCACCGGCAAGACCATGGCCTGCTTTGAGCCCACCATCGACTACTGCGTGTTAAAGATCCCCCGTCTGCCCTTCGACAAGTTCACCACTGCCAGCCGCACCCTGGGTACTCAGATGAAGGCCACCGGCGAGGTGATGGCCATTGCCAACTCCTTCGAGGGTGCCGTCATGAAGGCCATCCGCTCCCTGGAGCTGAATGTGCGGGCCCTGAAACTGGACAAGCTGGAGGGGCTGTACACCGACGAGATTGAGGAGCTGCTGGTGAACGTCACCGACGAGCGGTTGTTTGTGGTGGCCGAGGCCCTGCGCCGGGGCTTCTCCCCTCAGAAAATCTACTCTATCACCAAGATGGACATTTGGTTCCTGGACGGCTTCAAGCGGATTATCGACATGGAGGAGGAGCTGAAGCGCTGCAAGGGCGAGCCCGATATCGACACCTTGAAGCGGGCCAAGGAGATGTGCTTTGCCGACAGCTACATCGGCGCCCTGTGCGGCATGGCCCAGGCGGACGTGAAGGCCCTGCGAGAGCGGTACGGCATCATCCCCGCCTTCAAGATGGTGGACACCTGCGCCGCTGAGTTCGACGCCGAGACCCCCTACTACTACTCCACCTACGACGGGGAGAACGAAGCCCGGGACGACGGGTCCGGCCGGAAGAAGGTGCTGGTGCTGGGCTCCGGCCCCATCCGCATCGGCCAGGGCATCGAGTTTGACTACTGCTCCGTCCACTCGGTCTGGGCCCTGCGGAAGCTGGGCTGCGAGACTATCATCGTCAACAACAACCCGGAAACCGTCTCCACCGACTTCGACGTGGCCGACAAGCTCTATTTCGAGCCCCTCACCGCCGAGGACGTGCAGAACATCGTGGAGCAGGAGAAGCCCTGGGGGGCGGTGGTCCAGTTCGGCGGGCAGACCGCCATCAAGCTGGCCAAGGCTCTCACCGACATGGGCGTCCGCATTCTGGGCACCTCCTCCGACGGCGTGGACGCCGCCGAGGACCGGGAGCGGTTTGACGAGATTCTGTCCAAGTGCAACATCCCCCGGGCCAAGGGCAAGACCGTCTTCACCACCCAGGAGGCCCTGGCTGCCGCCAACGAGCTGGGCTACCCCGTGCTGGTGCGCCCCTCCTACGTCCTGGGCGGACAGGGCATGGAGATCGCCTACACCGACCGGAACATTGAGGAGTTCATGAAGATCATCAACATGACCGTTCAGGAGCACCCCATCCTGGTGGACAAGTACCTCATGGGCCGGGAGCTGGAGGTGGACGGCGTGTTCGACGGGGAGGACATCCTCATCCCCGGCATCATGGAGCACGTGGAGCGGGCCGGCGTCCACTCCGGGGACTCCATTGCCGTCTACCCGCCCCTCCACCTGGAGGAGAAACACCGGGAGCTGATCCTCAAGCACACCAAGAACATGGCCATGCACCTGGGAGTGGTGGGCCTCATCAACGCCCAGTATATCCTCTATGACGACGACATCTATGTGATTGAGGTCAACCCCCGGTCCTCCCGGACCATCCCCTATATCTCCAAGGTCACCGGCGTGCCCATCATCGACCTGGCCACCCGGGTCATGCTGGGGGAGAAGCTGAAGGACATGGAATACGGTACCGGCATCTACAAGGAGGCGGAGTATTTCGCTGTCAAGGCCCCGGTGTTCTCCTTCGAGAAGCTCACCGACGTGGACACCGGCCTGGGTCCGGAGATGAAGTCCACTGGCGAGGTGCTGGGGCTGGCCGAGACCTACCCCCAGGCCCTGCTGAAAGCCTTCAAGGGCTCGGGTATGCGGGCCCCCAAGAAGGGCGGTCGAATCATCATCACCGTGAAGGACGAGGACAAGGGGGAGATTATCGCCATCGCCCGGGGCTTTGAGGAGATGGGGGTGGAACTGTACGCCACCGCCGGCACCTGCCAGACCCTCACTGAGGCGGGTATCGAGTGCAAGGTGGTCAACCGGGTTTCCCAGGCCCACCCCAACATCCTGGACATGATCGCCTCCGGCACCGTGGACCTGATTATCAACACCCCCACCCGGGGCCGCAAGCACGACAGCGACGGCTTCCGCATCCGCCGCTCCGCCGTGGAGCACGGGGTGGGCTGCGTCACCTCGGTGGATACCGCCCGGGCCCTGCTCACCGTCCGGCAGCAGAGCCGTTCCGAGGACCTGACGCCCATCGACATCACAAAAATCTAAACAAGTACCCCCCGGCTGGAGCCGGGGGGTACCGCTTTATAGCCTCCCTCCTAGAGGGAGGTGGCACGGCGAAGCCGTGACGAAGGGAGTCCGTCGTGGGAAATCCTTCAATTTGCGGGGCGGGGACTCCCTCAGTCAGCCATACGGCTGACAGCTCCCTCAGAGAGGGAGCCTTTGGGCGGATATTTTCTCTTGACAGTTTCATGAAACCGTGCTATACTTATACTGGTTTCGCAAAACAAGGAGGTGAAGATTTGCCCCGTGAAAGCAGAGCCCAGTATTTCAGAGACCGGCGAAAGAAAATCAAAGCGTTTGCCGTTGAGGTAGACAAAGAAAAAATGGAGCGTTTTGAAGAAAAGTTGAAAGAAAAAAACATCTCCAAGGTCAAATGGCTCAACGAAAAGATCGACGAGGAACTGGGCGAATAAAAATAGAGTGCTGGCCGCGCCGTGACAAGCAACACCAACACTCTACAAACCACACCCGGAGGAATGGCAAATCTGATTATGCCACAACGCCGGGTAAAAATCAAGGAGGAAAACATGAGTTTACGCGAAGAATTACTTGATTTGGAGACGGCCGTCTATCAGGTATCCAGAGGAATCAACGCGGTGGAGGCCATGACAATGGGATTAAACCGGACGCACACCCCCTACGCAGACGGCTTTGGCGCAATCTGCGACTACCTGCTCCAGGCCGACCGGAATCTGCGGAAACATATGGACAGCTGCCTAAAAGCGATATAACCCAGGCCCCCGGCGCAAGCCGGGGGCTTACGTTTCAGCCGATCATGTAGCCACAATGTGGCTACACATATTGACATAGCAAACCGGGTATGTTACAATCGCAGTATGAATGGAGGAACTTTACATGGACGTTGTTTCATCTGCTAAAACCGATATGTTCCGTATGCGCATCAACCCGGATATCCGGCAAAACCTGGAGGCTGTCTACGCCAAAAACGGCCTTACACTGACCGACGCAGTCAACGTATTTTTCCAGCAGTCTCTCAACGCGGGAGGCTTCCCCTTTCCGGTTACAGAGGAAAACGCGGAACTGATTAGAACCAAGGCGTTGAATCGTTTAATGAAGGAATTAAACGAGGGGATATCCGACCCGGTCTCCTACCCGGAGCATGAGGTGTATCAAATCCTCGGGGTCGAGCCGTGAAGATCGAGTATAAGCGCCTTGCCCTGCTTGATATCCGCCAGAAGCAGGACTATATCGCAAATACGCTCCATAACAAAACGGCAGCGGCAAAGCTGACCGCCTCTATTTTGCGCAGCGTCTCTCAGCTGGCAGACCATCCCATGATGGGCCCCCTGCTCAGCAGCAGGCTTGATGTGGATTCCGATTTGCGCGTTCTGATCGTCTCCAAGCAACTTGTATTTTATCGGATCGAGGACCAGACCACCATCTCAGTCGTCCGCGTATTGGACGGCCGGCAGGATTACATATCCCTCCTCTTTAGGTAACCGAAGGCCCCCGGCGCAAGCCGGGGGCCTTCCTATGTTGTATCAGCTCAGCATCTCATTCAGCGTCTCCAGCAGCTTTTCGATGTTGATGGGCTTGGAGATGTGGCCGTTCATCCCGGAGCGCAGGGCCTCCTGCTTATCCTCCTCAAAGGCGTTGGCGGTCATGGCCAGAATGGGAATATCGGCCAGCTGGCGGTTCTCCAGTTGGCGGATGCACCGGGTGGCCTCGTAGCCGTTCATCACGGGCATCTGTACGTCCATCAGCACCAGCTGATACCACCCCGGCTGGGACTGCGACACCAGCTCCACGGCCTGCCGGCCGTCCTCCGCCGTCTCCACCTGGAAGCCGGCCTCGCTCAAAATCGCGGTGGCAATCTCCTGATTCAGCTCGTTGTCCTCCACCAGAAGGATGCGGCCGGTGTTGGTGCGGCCCTTCCTGGCGCTGTCCTCCACCTTCTTCTCCTCAGTGCCCACCACCGACATCAGGCAGCTGCGCAGCTCAGACAGGAACAGGGGCTTGGAGCAGAAGGCGCTGATTCCCGCCTCCCGGGCCTCGTCCTCGATCTCCGACCAGTCGTAGGCGGTCAGGACGATGATGGGCACCTGCTCGCCGATCTCCTTGCGGACCCGGCGGGCCACCTCCACGCCGTTCATGTCGGGTAGCAGCCAATCGATAATATACACGCTGTACACATCATTGCGCATCACGGCCTGGCGGGTGCGCAGCACCGCCTCCTTGCCGGACAGGGTCCACTCCGCCCGCATTCCGATCTGCTGGAGCATGCAGGACACGCTGTCGCAGGTGTTAAAGTCGTCGTCCACCACCAGAGCCCGGCAGTTTTTCAGCTCCGGGATGGTCTGGGGTTCCCGCTCCTCGGTACACAGCCGGAAGGTAACCACCACAATGAACTCCGTGCCCACCCCCTGCTTGCTCTTTACCAGAATGGAACCGTTCATCATGTCCACAATGTTCTTGGTGATAGCCATGCCCAGGCCGGTGCCCTGGATGCCGCTGGTGGTGGAGTTGCGCTCCCGCTCAAAGGGCTCGAAGATGCGGGAGACAAACTCCTCGCTCATACCGATGCCGGTATCCTTGATGCAGAACTCGTAGGTGGCGTGACCCGCCGGAGCGCCGGGCTTTTCCGTCACCTTAACGCTCACCACGCCTCCCGCCGGGGTGTATTTTACCGAGTTGCTCAGCAGGTTGAGTAAAATCTGGTTGAGCCGCAGGCGGTCACAGTAGATTTCCTCGTTCATCACGTCCACTGCGTCCATATACAGCTCCAGCTGCTTGGCGTGGACGTCGGCCTGGACGATGCTGCGCAGGCCGTGGAGGATGTCCGGCATGGAACAGGGCTTTTCCTCCAGTGACATTTTGCCGCTCTCGATGCGGCTCATGTCCAGTACATCGTTGATCAGGCTGAGCAGGTGGTTGCCGGAGGTCATAATCTTCTTTAAATAGCCCTCCACCTGGTCCCGCTGGTCGATGTGGGTGGTGGCCAGGGCGGTAAAGCCGATGATCGCGTTCATGGGGGTGCGGATATCGTGGGACATGTTGGACAGAAAGACGCTCTTGGCCTTACTGGCCCGGTTGGCCTGGTCCAGCGCGTCCCGCAGCAGATTCATCTGCTCCAACTCCTTGCGGGTCTCCTCGTCCACGCTGCGGAAGCCCAGCACCACGGCCCGGGTGGTGCTCCAGTCCCCCGTGCGCACCGCCTTCATCTGGAAATACCGCAGCTCATCGCCGCACTGGGTGCGGTAGTTGTTATAGAACTGGCTGTTGGCCCCCAGCTCGATGCGCAGGCGGTCCCGGGTACAGATCTGCCGCATCAGCTCTCTGTCCTCAACATACACACATCTGTTTATGTAATCTCCCATGCAGGTCTCCAGCGTCAGCTCGCCGGAAAACAACTCCTCCAGCACACCCAGCTTGCACTCGTAGATCCGCAGCGACCGGCCTATGCCGCTGTCCAGATCAAAGACACACACCAGGTTGTAGTCAATGGTAAGCGCCTGAACCAGACCCGCCTGGCGGCGTTCCTCTGCCAGCCGCCGCTCCTCCTCCCGGAGCTTCTGGGTGGTGAAATCCAGAAGGAATCGCTGGTAGTACAGCTCGCCATCCTCCTCGATCAGCTTGATATTTCCCATCACATGGAGAATATCCCCATTGGTATGGCGGACACGGTACTCAATATTGACGTTGTCCCCCACCTTGCTCAGTGTCTTGATGCACTCCTCCAGCCGCCCCCTGTCCTCCGGCAGCACAGAGGAGGCCACCATATCAAAGCCGTCGGCCAGCAGGGCCTCCTGGGACTCATAGCCCAAAATCTGAAGGGCCGCCCGGTTAACGCTGATCATCCGGGAGCCGTCCAGGCTGTGGCACATGACGCCGCAGTCCATGGTGGTAAAAAGATTCTCCAGCTCCCGATTTTTGTTGACGATCTCCTGCTCGTAGGCCCGTTCCTGGGTCACGTCGATGGCCACGCCCACCGTACCCATCACGCTGCCGTCATAGTCGTACAGGGGCGATTTGTAGGTGGTCAGCAGCCGCTTTCCCTCGCCGGTCTGAACGGCCTCCTCCGACATGCGGGTCTCCCGCGCCTCCATCACAATCCGTTCCGATTCGATACAGGCCGGGTCGTCCTCCTCCACATCCCAGATGTAGGCGTGGCCCCGGCCCTGCACCTGCTCCTTGGTCTTGTTCACGGTGGCGCAGAAGGCGTCGTTTACCTTTTCATGGATACCGTCCTTGTCCTTGTACCACACCAGGCTGGGGGTGCTGTTGATGGTTGCCTCCAGATACTGGCTGGTCTGCCACAGGTCCAGGCGCAGCTTCTGCTTCTCCTGCCAGCGGGTAAAGTGGAATTTCAGCTCCGCCCCCGTCATGGGCAGGGTCCACAGCTCATCGGCCAGGGACAGGCTCTCCCCCAGTCCCGCGGCCTGCTCCCGGTCCGCCAAAAGGATCAGCCACGCATCCTCCTTCATCCCCTCCGCCAGAGCCCGCACAGAGTCCGCCCCCGCCACAGGCACCGCCAGAACTACATCCGCCCGGGACAGCAGGGCCTCCCGGGGCTCGTTGCTGTCTAAAAAGGAGTGGTTAAACCCATCCAGCGGCGGCAGCTGCTGGACGGTCTCCAGCACGTCGGGCGGACAGTTGACAAGATAAAACTCCATATGGCAGCGATACATAAATTGTTCCCTCCAGTATGGCAAAGCTAATCAATTTATTTTACCCCTCAAATGTTCTCTTGTCAATATTTCCGGGCCATTTCCACTCCCCTATTTGACCGGAAAATCAGCGCCCGGGATTTGCCTGCTCCGCGGCCCGCTCTATCAGCGCCAGATTGTCTTTCAGCCGCTGATTGTCCGGCTCCAGCTCCAGCGCCTTTTCCGCCTCGGCCGCCGCCTCCCGAAAGGCCCCGGTGTAGTAAAAGGCCATGGCCCGCAGGTCGTGGGGCAGGCTGCCCCAGGCGGCGGCCTCGCAGATGTAGCTTCTGGGCCGGACGGTGATGGCCAGGGCACAGGCGGTGAAGTAGAGCACACCCTCCCACTCCTTCTGATGGTAGAGCATCAGGGCCAGATCGGTGTAGGGCTCCCGCAGGTGGGGGGCCTCGGTGATGGCCCGGAAATACCAGTCTCTGGCCTGGGAGACCTGCCCCTTCTCCCAACAGGACCGGGCGATGTACCGCATGGAGGCCGCCCGCTCATCCCGCCACACAGCGGTGGGCATCTCCAGATGACCCTTCAGGGTGCGGATGCAGTCATCCCAGCGGCCCCGGTACATGTACTCCCGACCCAGGTAGTGGACATTGCGGTCGTCCCCCGGCTCCTCCTGAACCGACAGTTCCAGCAGGGGCAGGTACTGGCTCCGGGACTTGGCCGGGTCCGGGTGGTGGTCCAGCTGGACCCCCTCGGCCGTCACCATCGGCCCAGGTCTCCCCTCCCCTGTCCACCGGAGCACCTCATGGACGGGGTGGACCCACTGATAGCCCCGACGGGCGTGGATCTTCTCATACCAGAACACCACCCCTTCGGAGCCGTCGGCGTTGAAGGACCAGGTGTACCGGTAGGAGGCCTGTCCCGCCCCCGGCACCCAGGCCCTCTCCAGCGCCTCCCGCCAGCCGGGGTGAAACACCTCGTCCAGGTCGGTGCAGACGCAGATATCGGCGTCTGCGGGCACCAGCTCCAGGGAACGGTTCCGGGCCCTGTCAAAGCGCCAGGGGGAAATTGCCTCCACGGTCACCTCCGCCCCCCGGGCCCGCAGCCGCTCCACCGTCCCGTCCTCAGAGCCGGTATCCAGCACCACAACCTGGTCCGCCTCCAGCATGGAGTCCATCCAGCGGTCTACAAACTGTTCCTCATTTTTACAGATGGCGTAGACACATACCTTGTAGCTGCCCATAAAGACCTCCTTTAAAAGTGCCGGCACTCCTATATTACAGGAGTGCCGGCTGATTTTGACCGGACTGGGAATCAGGTGGCAATAACGCCGGCAGTCCTCAGAGAGGCCAGCAGCTCATTGATCTTGTCCACGAGCTCCGGGGTTCCAGCGCCCGGATCCTCGTCCGCCACCGCAGGGCCGGGGGTGATGGCAGGACCGGCAGGGCCGGTGGGACCCACCGCACCGGTAGCGCCCGTTGCACCTGTGGCACCGGCAGGGCCAGCAGGTCCGGTAGGACCAGTGGGACCCTCAGCACCGGCAGCGCCCGTAGCACCTGTGGCACCGGCAGGGCCGGTGGGACCGGCAGGACCAGCGGGACCCTCAGCACCGGTAGCCCCCGTCGCACCTGTGGCACCGGCAGGTCCGGTGGGACCGGCAGGACCAGCGGGGCCCTGTGCACCTGTCGCACCCGTAGCGCCTGTGGCGCCGGCAGGGCCTACAGGCCCGGTGGGGCCTGTGCCAAACGGAAAACCGGCGGACAGCCCTGTCCGCCGGTCCTCTTATTGATCTGTTTCAGGAGGCCAGAAAGACCTCGATCTGCTCCCTGGTGGGCAGGGCGGGGATGGCCCCCTTCTTCTGCACGGTCAGGCCGCCGGCGGCGTTGCCATACTCCATGGCCCGGCGGACGATATCCTCCGTCAGTTGGTCGGCCTTCTCCACCCCTTGGATGCGCAGGCTGGACAGGAAGGCCCCCCAGAAGGCGTCCCCCGCGCCGTTGGTGTCCACGCAGGGCACCTTCCGGCCGGCCACGTCCCAGCACTTTCCGCCGAAGAAGCACCGGGCCCCCGCGCCGCCCAGGGTCTCCACCACCACGGTGATGCCATACTCCTCCATCAGGCCGGGCAGGGCCTTCTCGCCCCCCACCATGCCCACCTCCTCGTCGGACACCTTCAGCAGGTCCACGTAGGGCAGGATCTCCCGCACCTTGGCGGCGCAGGCCGCCTGGTCGTCGTTCCACATCACATTGCGGTAGTTCACATCGAAGCTGACCAGCTTACCCAGCTCATGGCCCAGCCGCAACGCCCTGGCGGTGGCCTCCGCCGCCGGGGAGGCGGACAGGGAGCAGGAGCCGGCATGGACAATGGCGCTGTCCCGGATATCCTCCTCCTTCACCGCCCGCTCCTCCAGGAACATGTCGGCCCCCGGCTTGCGGGCAAAGGTAAAGCTGCGGTTGCCGTCGGGGGCCAGGGTGACGAAGGCCAAGGTGGTAATGGCCTTTGCGCACAGCTCCGGGTTGATGACCCGCACGCCGTTCTCCTCCATCGTCTGCACCAGGAAGCGGCCGAAATCGTCGTCGCCCACGCTGCTGCACACCCCCACAGACAGCCCGCTGCGGGCGGCAACGATCGCCGCGTTGCCCGGCGCGCCGCCGGGATTGCGGATATAGCTGGCCGGCTCACTGCCGGGGGTAAAGTCGATTACAAGCTCTCCAATGCTGTACAGGTCCATCACGCATCCGCCTTCCTAAATATTGTAAATCATAAACTTCCGGGCGGAGCCGCCGCAGAACGGCCCTCCCGCTCCATGCCCTATATTATAGCAAATTCCAGAAGGATTGCAAGGGCCGGCCCCCTATTTCTCATAGGACAGGCCCAGTTTTCATAGTCTGGGAAAAAGGAGGCATACCAGCTATGAAATCAATCCCAGAGTATTGCACGGAACAGATCGATACCCCCTCCCCTCTCCAATGGGGCGGGCTCACCCTTCAGCTGGAGTTCACCCCAGGCGCGCCCCCGCTCCAGGAGCTGCTTTTTCAGCTTTTGGAGCGAAAAAAACGCGGTCTGAGCTGACCGACAAGGAGGGATTACAGTGGCCCGAAGCAGTGTCAACGCAGGACCGCTCTGGAAGGTGGCGGTGTACATCCGCCTGTCTCGAGAGGACGGCCGGCCCGACGAGTCCGAGAGCGTAGTCAACCAGCGCAAGCTGATTCTGGAACACCTCGCCGCCCTGGCGGACGGCGGCCAGTATGTCATAGCGGGGGAATATGTGGACGACGGCATTTCCGGTACCACCGATGATGAGCGTGAGGCCTTCCAGCGGATGCTGGAGGATATCAGGCTGGGTCTGGTCAACTGTGTGGTGGTAAAAGACCTGGCCCGCTCCTTCCGCAACTACAGCGACCAGGGGTACTATCTGGACGACTGGTTTCCCCGGCACAACGTCCGCTTCATCTCCCTGTCCCACCAGGCCCTGGACAGCTACCACGACGCCAGGGCCCTGCGGAACATCGCCGTTCCCATCCAGGGTGTGCTCAACGAAAACCACTGCGCCGAGACCTCCGACAAGGTACGGGAGGTGCTGGACATGAAGCGCCGCCGCGGGGAGCACATCGGGGCCTTCGCCCTCTACGGCTACCGAAAGGCTGGAAAAAACACCCTGGAGGTGGACGAGGAAGCGGCGGCGGTAGTCCGAAAAATTTTCGGGTTATTTCTGGACGGCATGAGTAAAAACGCCATCGTCCGCCAGCTGAACGGGGAGGGCGTCCTCTGCCCTGCCACCTACAAAGAGGAGCGGCTGGGACTGCGTTACCAGAATCCCCATGTGGACCCCGCCCGGCCCCCCCTCTGGTCCGCCCAGACGGTGGGGCGCATCCTCCGGGAACAGATGTACTGCGGCGACATGGTGCAGGGCCGCTTCCGGATGAAAAGCTACAAGGTCCACATACAGGAGACGGTTCCCCAGGAGGAGTGGTTTCTAGTGGAGGACACCCACCCGCCCATCATCAGCCGGGAGACCTTCGCCCAGGTTCAGGCCCTCCTTGAGCAGAACACCCGCACCGCTCCCCGGCAGAGCGGGCCCTATCTCTTTGCCGGGCTCCTGCGGTGCGCCGACTGCGGCCGGACCATGAGCCGCAGCCTGTCTCGGGGCATTGTATACTACTACTGCCGCACCTACAAGGACCGTTCCAAATTGGCCTGTACCAGGCACTCCATCCGCCATGACCAGCTGGAGGGGGCTGTGCTGTACGCCATTCAGCGGCAGATCGGCTGTGCTGTGGACTTCCCTCAACTTCTGGACCGGCTCAGCCGGGTGCCGGCAGGCAGAGACAGCAGCGGTCTGGAACATACACTGACACAGCGGGAACGGGAGCTGGCCCGGCTGGCCCGATACCGCCAGGGACTCTATCAGGACTGGAAGGACGGCGCACTCACCCGCGCCGAATATCAGCAGATGAGGGAGGACTACGAGGCGAGGATACAGGCCGTCCATGAGGCGCTCCAGGGGCTGCGGACCCGGTTGGCGGAAGTTTCCCCTCCTCCGGAGGACACGCTTCTGGCCACCCTCTCCCGTCACCGGACGGTGGAGCGGCTGACCCGGGATCTCGTCCTCCAGCTGGTGGACCACGTTCGGGTGTATGAAGGGGGCAGGATCTGTGTAGTCTTCCGATTTTGTCCCCCGCAGGGGACCTGTTTTCCTTCTGAAACAGGGGCCGTCGGGCCAGTGGGGCCAACGGGACCGGCAGGGCCGGTCGGACCCACCGCACCAGTGGCGCCGGTAGCGCCAGTTGCACCTGTCGCACCGGCAGGGCCAGTCGGACCTACCGCGCCGGTGGCACCAGTGGCACCGGTAGCGCCGGCAGGGCCGGTGGGACCAGCGGGGCCCTGTGCGCCAGTGGCACCCGTAGCACCAGCAGGGCCGGTGGGGCCAGCAGGACCAGCGGGGCCCTGTGCACCCGTAGCGCCGGTAGCACCTGTGGCACCAGTAGCACCAGCAGGACCGGGAATTCCCTGAGGACCGGTGGGGCCGGTCGCACCGGTGGGACCCGGATATCCCTGAGGACCGGTTGGACCGGTCGGACCAATTCCGGGATTGGGTGGGAAGGGACCAGGACAGGGCGGGACCGGCGGCAGAACGGGACCCGGACAGTCACAGCCGGAATCACACCCGCAGCCGGTATTGCAGCCGCAGCCTGTGTTGCATCCGCAACCGGTGTCACACCCGCAGCCCGTGTTACAGCCGCAGCCGGTACCACAACCGGTGTTGCACCCGCACCCGGTCAGGTGGGCCACAACGCCGTCGCGACTGCTCTGTTCCCAGTCAGAAGCATAGTAACGTCTCATAGCGCGCTCCTTTTAAGTCAAGTAATGGATGTGGCTGTGCCACATACCATACTATGATTGCCCGCGCCATCGGTGTCAGACCCTTTACAACACCTCTCTTTTCTGGCATAATAGAAAAAAAGGAGGCGCATCCCCATTGGAGCACATTGAAATTCCCACCCAGCTTTTCTGGGAAAACGGCAACAGCTGGTACGGCAGCCTGGGCAACGCCAGATTTTTTATCAAGCCGGAGCGTCCCGAGGGGGCGGACGGGTTACAGCTCTCCATCCAGTTCTGGAGGGGGCCGCTGGCTATGAACTTGAGCGAGATCACCGCTACGGCATCCTTTCCCGTCACCCAGGGGGGACTGGCCCAAGCCGCCGCGTGGCTGGAGGAACAGGCCGCCGGGGTAAACCCTTAAACGGCCCCGGCGGACCCGCGTCCCCGCCTTTTGAACCGGCTTACTGCTCCCCACAGCAGCAGAAAGCAGGCGCAGCCTGCCAGGTCAATCAGCACGTCCTGCAGCTGGCCGCTTCGCCCGGAGATAAAGGTCTGGTGAAATTCGTCCAGCCCCGCTAAGAGGGCATAGAGGATAAACACTGCAGCGGCCCTCCCGCGGGCAGAGACTACCAGCCGCCAAACCGCTGCCAGCAGCAGGCCAGACAGGATAAAGTAAACTCCCATGTGGGCTCCCTTCCGGATGCAAAAAGTGACTGTCTCAAAAACAGCGGCTCGCTCCTCTGAACTCTGGAGAAAAAAAGAGGGACGGCACCACCCCAGCAGCCAACTGGCCAGCCGGTCAGACATGGCCCCTGAGCTGTGTCCCGTCTGGGCGGAAAACCAGAAAATCACAGCGTACCACACCCCGGCGGGCAGGAAGGGATACGCCTTGCCCCAAACTGATTTCATGTCCGCGTCCTCCTGACTGTTTTCTGCTCCGAATTATACCAAATTCCTTATCCTGATACAAGTATAGCTGCCTTTCTTGGTGGATTCATATAATTTAAAAAATTTTAAAATATTCGTTGACAAACCAGGTCGTTTCTGGTAAGATATCACTTGCGCCGAACGGGTTGACCTGTCCAGCGCAGTATATGTGGGGGTATAGCTCAGCTGGGAGAGCGCTTGAATGGCATTCAAGAGGTCAGCGGTTCGATCCCGCTTATCTCCACCACAACCAAGAACTCATATAGCCAACAACTATATGAGTTCTTATT
>ERZ808037.398-NODE-398-length-42122-cov-5.387656_pt1 | contig 42122 bp, 46 predicted proteins | sample MGYA00380190_ERZ808037 | MGnify/ENA primary metagenome ERZ808037 (study PRJEB31490, sample SAMN06133399) | mouse gut metagenome | isolation source: J9 | host: mice | place: China: Chengdu | collected 2015-05 ...
TCCGCCGCCTGTTCTGCCGGAGCCAAAGCATTCGTATCCGCCGCCTGTTCTGCCGGAGCCAAAGCATTCGTATCCGCTGCCTGTTCTTCCGGAGGCAAGGCATTCACATCCGAAGAATTTTCCTGTGCATTATCCGGGTGCCCAACTCCCTGTGCATCCATCCGAATAACCTGCTTTACAGCCGCTGATGTAACCTCAGCACCATAAACCGGCTGAATCATCATAAGTCCAGCCATAAATCCAGCAACCAACATTGTCTTTAATTGCTTTTTCATCAAATCTACCCCTTTTCTATGGAATTTTTTCTATTGTACACAAAATCAAAGAAACAAGCAAGATAAATTTACGAAATATTCCAACAACATTCCGGCAAAACAATTAATTCAGCAAAATTACCTCCCCATCATCCGGAACGATCAAATTCCCATCATAATACATTCTTCCCTCTTCCCCATAAGCCGTCTTTCTCTCTGCCAAATCGGTATCTTCCGTATGCCAAAGCACCAGATTCTCAGCACCCAGTTCCTTCGCCAGCATACAAGCCTCCTTCACCGTGCTGTGATGCTTCTCATACGGCTGAAACCTCTCCCGATCCCGATACAGGCAAAATGCCTCATGAAGTAACCAGTCCGCCCCCTGCACATAGGGTTCACAAACCGGATTATACGGCTCATCTCCCGCACAGACCAGAACCTTCCCGTTATCTAATCCCAAACGAAACCCAAACTGCACAGCCTTTGTTGAATAAATATTGAAAAACGTTATTTCATGTTCCAGGATCACCTTTTTTTCTCCATCCTTTACCGGCACCAGCAGAATTCTCTCCCCCATCAGCTTTGTCACTTTTTTCACCAGTGTTAGCTGACAAAGCGTAAGAATCGTATCCGTCAGCCCTTCATGGCAGTAAATCTGCAGATTCCCCGGATACTTTCCTTTATTTATCAGCTGCCCAATCATCCGCACCATCCAGACCACCCCTAAAATATGATCGGTGTGCTCATGGGTAACAAAAAGATGATGAATGGCTGTCAAAGGAACATCCATATTTTCCAAAATCCGAAGAATTCCATTTCCTCCCCCTGCATCGACCATAAAGTACTCATCCTGCATACGAATGGCAAAACACGTATTGTAACACTTAGAAACGGCAGCATTGCCCGTTCCAAAAACATAAAGCTGTTCCATTCTTAATCCCCTTCCATTTTCTTCTATGTAATGTTATAATAACATCTAATCATACCGCAGAACAAAGCAAAAAACAATCCGCATATGAACTCCAGGGAGGAAAAACATGAGAGATTTAGATTATTTAAAACTGTTAGCCAAAGAATACCCAACCGTCCGCCTAGCCTGCAGTGAAATCATCAACCTCAGAGCCATTATGGGGCTTCCCAAAGGAACCGAATATTTCTTCAGCGATCTTCACGGCGAATACGAAGCCTTCCTTCATCTGCTCAAAAGCTCCTCCGGCATTATCCGCGAAAAAATCCGTCAGACCTTTGGCTATATTATCTCGGAAGAAGAGCAGATGGAATTGGCTAATCTGATCTACTATCCGGATCGGGCAATGAATAAAATGACCCTTGCCGGAAAAAATACCGAGGACTGGCAGAAAGTAACCATTTACCGTCTTGTCCGCATCTGCAAGGAAGTTTCCTCCAAATACACCCGTTCCAAAGTGCGCAAAAAAATGCCCCTGGAGTTTACCTATGCCATTGATGAACTTCTCCATGTGGACGATAATGACGAAAACAAAAAGGTTTACTACAGTGAAATTATCCAGACAATATTAGATGTGGAGATTGCCGATAAATTTATCATTGCCCTCTGTGAACTGATTCAAAATCTGACCATTGACAACCTGCACATTATCGGTGATATCTTTGACCGGGGACCCAGGGCGGATATTATTATGAATGCCTTAATGCGGTTTCACGATGTGGACATCCAGTGGGGAAATCACGATATTTCCTGGATGGGGGCGGCTACAGGAAATCTTGCCAGTATCTGCGTCGTACTTCGGATTGCCATCAGCTATAACAGCTTCGACGTGCTTGAGGACGGCTACGGAATTAATCTGCGTCCCTTATCTATGTTTGCTGCCAATGTCTATCGGGACGACCCCTGCCTTCGATTCCAGCCCAAAATTCTGGATGAAAATATTTACGACGCCGTGGATCCCGGACTTGCCGCAAAGATGCATAAGGCGCTTGCCGTGATGCAGTTTAAGATGGAAGGGCAGATTATTAAACGCCATCCTGACTACCAGATGGAAGAGCGTATGCTGCTGAATCATGTGAATTTTGAAAAAGGGACAGTGAGCATCGGCGGGAAGGAATATCCTATGCTGGATATGAATTTTCCTACCGTAGATCCTAAAGATCCCCTGCGGCTTACCGCAGAAGAGGAAGAACTGCTGAACACCCTGGCGCTTTCCTTTAAGCACAGCGAACTTCTCCACCGCCATATTAAGTTTTTGTACAGCCACGGAGCCCTTTACAAGTGCTGTAATTCCAACCTTCTCTATCACGGATGCATTCCCATGAAAAAAGACGGAAGCTTTGAGGAGATGGTGATTGACGGTGTAAGCTATTCCGGAAAGGCGCTGATGGATTTTATTGACCAGAGAATACAAAAGGCATATTTCCTGCCGGAAACCGATCCGGAGAAGGCAAAGTGCAGGGACTTTATATGGTATCTGTGGTGCGGCGCGAAATCGCCGGTGTTTGGCAAGGACAGAATGACAACCTTTGAGCATTATTTTGTTGAAGATAAGGCAACACACAAGGAAAATATGAACCCGTATTACCGTCTGAGCCAGGAAGAAGAGTACTGTGATAAGATTCTTAAAGAATTCGGGCTGCCAACGAAGGGTTCCCATATTATTAACGGTCATGTTCCCGTAAAGATTAAAGACGGGGAAACCCCGGTAAAGGCAGGAGGAAAGCTCTATGTGATTGACGGCGGTTTATCGAAAGCCTATCAGTCAAAGACAGGGATTGCCGGCTATACCCTGATTTATAATTCCCATCACCTGGCGCTGGCCGAGCACAAGTCTTTTGACCCGACAAAGGAGAATACACCTAAGGTTTCCATTGTGGAAAAGATGAAGCGCAGGGTGATGGTTGCCGATACCGATATGGGTGTTATCTTAGCTGCACAGATTGAAGACTTAAAAGAGCTGGTTCATGCATACCGTGAGGGTATTCTAAAAGAAAGGGTACATTAATTCATGGAAAAAAAAGAATTTTTGGAGAAGCTTGCCCGTGCCCTGGCCGGGCAGGTTTCCCAGACGGTTATCGAAGAAAATCTTCGCTATTATGAAACTTATCTTTCGGATGAGGCTGCAAAGGGAAGAAAGATGCATCAGATCCTGGAAGAACTTGGAGAACCGCGCCTGCTTGCCAAGAGCATTATCGATGCCAACGGCGGAGGAAACAGTATGGCAGGGATTTATGAGGATGAGAGCCGCGGCTTTGAAGGTTCTGGTTCTGACAGGTATCAGGAAGAAGAGGAGTTTGCCCGGCGGCGTTTTCGCCAGTTTCAGATCCGGGGATTCTGGGTCATGGTTTTGCTTATTGTTGTCTTCTGCCTGTTCCTTATGCTGGTGGGGACGATTATCGGAGGAATTTTCCTTTTGATCCGCCCGATTATCCTGCCTCTGCTGATTATCTGGCTGATTTACTGGATTTTCCGCGGCCCTTACTCCCGCTGCTGAGTGCGGTAGTTTTCGGGAATTTTTCACAAAACCCGCCCGCACCTTTGCCGTTCTTTAAACACAATTAGAAAATTCAGGAAAAACACAGGAAATGGACGTTTTTTCACTTGACAAATATTAAAACCGTATTTATAATGAATACAGTGGTTTTAACAGTTTTGTAACAAATTGAAAAATAAACGTAAAAAATAAAACGGGAAAACCGATGAATAACCAAGAAATAGAAAGATTAAGGTGAATAAGGAGAATCATCTATGCGTAAAAATTGGAAAAAGCTGATGGGAATGCTTTGCTGCTGCGGAATGCTTTGCATGTTTCCTGTAACTTCTTATGCGGATCTTGAGCCGCAGGAAGTGCAGATGGTTGAGGCAAATCCAGAGGAGGAAAGCATTAAGAGGGCTGAGATCGAAGGCGATGAGCCGGAAGAAGATATTTATGAGGATTCTTCGGAAACACCTAAGGTTCTTAACCGCACAAGGGCGGCTGTAGCGGAGCAGGAAGCGATTGCAGAGGCAAAAACCGAAGCAAAAAAGCAGACGGAAAATGAAGCGGTAAGGCAGGCATGGCTTCGGGCAGAGGAAGAGTCATCCGAAGAGCGGGCAAGATCCTTAGCAGCGGCGGAGAGCGCAGGCAAGCGTCAGAAGGTGGTTGATTTTGCTCTGACCTTTTTAGGCGGTCCTTACCGCTATGGCGGGAATGATCCCCGGACAGGCGTGGACTGTTCCGGTTTTACCCGCTATGTACTGAGTAACGCGGCAGGTGTACATATTACCAGGACGGCAGCCTCCCAGTCTACCGAGGGTGTGCCGGTCAGTGATGTGACGATGCAGCCCGGCGATCTGCTGTTTTACAGCGGGGGCGGCAGGATTAACCATGTGGCGATGTACATTGGCGGCGGAAAAGTGGTACATGCTTCTTCGGTGAAGACAGGAATTAAGATCTCCCCGTGGAATTACCGCACGCCGGTAAAGATTGTCAACGTCCTGGGTGACTGATGAAACCAAATGAATTTTGCGAGGGCCCGCTGTGCGGGTTCTTGTTTTGGTGTGTATTTGTATTTCGTGTGCTTTTGGCCGGACATGCCATGGACGGGACAAGCACAGAACAGATGGACACAGGCGTAAAAAAGAAAAAGACCGGACAGGGGAGCTGTCCGGCCTTTTTTGAGGGGAGTATAAATAATTAATAAGGGTAGGAAAAACCGTTTTAAGGGAAACGATTTTCCCGCACTTTGATTATAATATAGGAAAATAGAAAAATCAACAAGTTATGAATAAGTTGTTAAATTTCGCACATACTATTCCCGTAACCAAAAAAGCTGTAGTATTACAGCAATGATTTAGGAGGTATGGTGATATGGATAACAATTCAACCAAGAATAACAGCCGCAACGAATACGAGAACAATATGAAAAACTCTTCTCAGAATTCTTCTAAAAACAGCAGCCAGAATTCTTCCAAGAACAGCAGCCAGAATTCTTCCCAGAATTCGTCGAAGAACAGCAGCCAGAATTCTTCAAAGAACTGCCATCAGAATAACTAATGTGGTATTGCAGCAGAGGATTCTGAATCGAAAAAACAAGCGGAGCCTGTGCCGGAGAGTTTTTCCGGTATGGGTTCTTTTTGTGCGTTTTGCCGGATATACCGGGCAAGCAAAGCCGGCTTTCTGATTTTGTTCCTGCGCCTGTCCCCAAAAACGGAAAAACTGCATAAGTTATAGGTAAGAATAAAAAAGGACAGGAAGGCAAGATGTTTTCTGTAATTTCGGTGATGCAGCTGGAATGGCTGCTGGATCAAAAGCGTCCTTTGCTGCTGGTGGATCTTCGTCAGCCCCAGGAGTATCAGAGGGGACATCTTAAAGATGCGGTGAATATACCTTATGACCAGCTTGAAGAGGGAATATTAAAGGACTACTGGGGAACGACCCTTATCTTTTACTGTGAACATGGAGGGAAAAGCATGAAAGCAGCCAGGGATTTTGGCCAAAGGGGATGGGATGCGGTAAGCTTAGGCTGCGGAATTCCCTATTATCGGGGAAAATATATGGTTTCCTCATAGAACTTCATTGACAGATGGAAGGGGAACGCATAGAATAGTACTTGATATTGACCCTGTGAACGTGTGAACACTAATTATAAAATGACGAAGGGGAGAAGAAAATGAAGATCATTGTTGCATCTGATATTCACGGTTCTGCTTATTACTGCAAAAAACTGCTCGAGGAGTTTAAAGCTTCAGGTTCTGAACGCATGGTCCTTCTGGGGGATATCCTCTATCATGGACCGAGGAATGATCTTCCCAGGGACTATGCGCCCAAGGAAGTGATTACCATGCTCAATGCCTGTAAAGATAAAATCTATGCGATCCGGGGAAACTGCGATACCGAGGTGGATCAGATGGTTCTGGAGTTTCCGATACTTGCCGATTATGGGCTTTTTGTGCTGAATGGTCACCGTTTTTATGCCACACACGGCCATGTTTATCATCCGGATCACCTTCCGCCCATGCAGGAGGGAGATACCCTGCTTTACGGGCACACCCATCTTTTTAAAGCAGAGCGGCTGGAGGTTTCCGGGATTGGAAGAATAGGTATAATGAATCCGGGTTCGGTGTCCATTCCCAAGGGCGGGAATCCGCCGACCTATGGGCTCTTCGAGGAGGACTGTTTCCGGATAAAAACCTTTGACGGGGAAACCGTGAAGGAGATGCTTTTGGGGTAATCGATAAAGGATGGAAAAACAGAATGAACAGACGATATGAACTGCTGGCACCCTGCCATTTCGGGCTGGAAGCTGTGTTAAAAAAAGAGATTATTGATTTGGGCTATGAGATCTCTCAGGTAGAAGACGGAAGAGTTACTTTTATCGGGGATGCCGAAGCTATCTGCCGGGCGAATGTCTTTCTGCGGACTGCGGAGAGGATTCTCTTAAAGGTGGGAAGCTTTACGGCGGTAAGCTTTGAAGAACTGTTTCAGGGGACAAAGAATATTCCCTGGGAAGACTATATTCCCCAGGACGGGAAATTTTGGGTAGCCAAGGCTTCTTCGATTAAAAGCAAGCTGTTCAGCCCCTCCGATATCCAGTCCGTGATGAAAAAGGCCATGGTAGAGCGGATGAAGAGCCGCTATGGTGTGAACTGGTTTGCGGAAAACGGAAGTGCCTATCCTCTTCGCGTATTTTTATATAAGGATAAGGTGACGATTGGGATGGATACCAGCGGGGATTCCCTGCATAAGCGAGGCTACCGCACGATGACCAGCCGTGCACCGATTACGGAAACCCTGGCGGCAGCCCTGCTTATGCTGACACCGTGGAAGAAGGACCGTATCCTGGTGGACCCCTTCTGCGGCAGCGGAACCTTTCCGATTGAGGCGGCGATGATGGCGGCAAATATTGCCCCGGGGATGAACCGTTCATTCTTAGCGGAGGACTGGAAGAACCTTATTCCCAGGAAATGCTGGTATGAGGCCATGGATGAAGCTGATGAACTGGTGGATCGCGAGGCCAGTGCGGATATCCAGGGTTATGATATTGACGGGGAGATCGTCAGGGCGGCCAGGGCGAATGCAGAGCGGGCGGGGGTGGATCATCTGATTCATTTCCAGCAGCGCCCGGTCAGCCGGTTAAGCCATCCGAAAAAATACGGATTTTTGATAACCAATCCGCCTTACGGGGAAAGATTGGAAGAAAAGGCGGCCCTTCCGGCAATTTACCGTGAACTGGGGGAGCGGTTTGCCGCTCTGGATTCCTGGTCAGCCTATGTGATTACTTCTTTTGAAGACGCCGAAAAATATATCGGGAGAAAAGCCGATAAAAACCGAAAGATTTATAATGGTATGCTGAAAACCTATTTCTATCAGTTTTCCGGGCCGAAGCCTCCGCGGAGAAATTAGGTTTGCTGCTTACCTGGGGCTTGGCATCTGCTGACTTGTGTATCTGCATGTAAACCGGAAAAAATCAGGAGTGATGGAGGAGATGGATGTTTAAAAAACAAAAAAAAATCCGGAAACCGTGTTTGCGTGCCCTTAAGTTCCTTTTTGCAGGTGTGCTGACGGCGGGAGCGGTGAGTGTTCTTGGCGGGTGTGCGGTCAGGGAACACATAAAGCAAAAGCTGCTGGAATACTATGGGTGGGAAGAGATCTACACGGAGGATGGCAGTGAATCTGAAGAAACATCGGAAACTTCACAGGTACCTGGCGAAGCATTTGGGGATGAGGAGGAAGAGTCAGACAAGGAATTTCTAAACGAATCGGAGGAAGGGCTTGGTACATCGGAGGAAGGGCTTATCAACGGGCAGGAGGTGCAGGAAGGTCAGGATTTGCCGATAGGGGAAACAACGGCAGAAAATACCGGGGAAATCCCTCTTCCTTCAAGGTTTGATTACCGGGATGTGGGAAAACAGCCCGAGGTCAGGGATCAGGGGAGATTTGGAACCTGCTGGGCATTTGCCTCGCTGATGGCTATGGAATCTTCTCTGCTTCCGGAGGAATCCTGGAAGTTTTCCGCTGACCATATGTCCAGAAAAAACAGTTTTTTTATGGAACAGGAGGACGGGGGACAGTATGCCATGTCCATGGCTTATCTTCTGGCCTGGCAGGGACCGGTTTTGGAGGAAGACGATCCTTACGGTGACGGTATTTCTCCGGACGGACTTTCCCCGGTAAAGCATGTCCGCGAGATCCGGCTTCTGGAATCGAAGAATTATCAGGAAATAAAAAGGGCGGTCTATCAGGTGGGCGGCGTGCAGAGTTCCCTGTTTACAAATTTAAAGGACTATACCAGCCGCGATCAGTACTATAATGAAACAACCTACGGCTATTATTATTCCGGAGAGGAAAAGGCAAACCATAATGTAGTGATTATCGGCTGGGATGACAATTATCCGAAGGAGAATTTTAAGCAGCAGCCGAAAGAAGACGGGGCATTTATCTGCCAGAATAGCTGGGGGCCGAGGTTTGGCGAGCAGGGCTGTTTTTATGTGTCCTATGAGGATACCAATATCGGAGATACGAATGTTTATTATACCCGGATTGATACGCCGGTGCCCGGGAGCAGGATTTATCAGTCAGATTTGTGCGGGTGGATCGGGCAAATCGGCTACGGCGAAGAGGATGCTTATTTTGCCGCCGTTTATCAGGCCGAAGAAAATGAATATCTGACATCCGTCGGCTTCTATGCTACGATGCCGGATACCCGCTATACCGTCTATGCGGCAGAGGCCGATGCGCCGGGGAAGATGAGGCTTTCACATCCGTTGGCACAGGGAAGCTTTAAAGAAGCCGGTTTTTATACGGTGGAACTGGAAAAGTATGTAAAATTAAAGGCGAAAGAAAAGTTTACAGTGGTTGTCTATATCTCTACCCCGGGAGCCGTTCATCCGGTTGCCATCGAGTACCAGGCTTCGGATCTTAGCGGGCGGGTGGATTTATCGGACGGAGAGGGTTATTTAAGTTCTGATGGGAAAAACTGGGTCAGCGCCGAAAAGAATCAGAACTGCAACATCTGCCTGAAAGCCTATACTCTGCCGGAGAACAAAATATCGGATGAAGATGAATAATCACTAAGAAGCAGCAAAAGATCTTTGGATGCTTTTATCATTACATGTTAAAGAACATCAGATGAGGAATATTGTTATGAAAGAAAAAATTGTATTTGCTACGGGAAATGAAGGGAAGATGCGGGAAATTCGACAGATTCTTGCCGATCTTGGGATGGAAATTTTTTCAATGAAAGAGGTCGGGGTGAATCCGGATATCCTTGAGGACGGAAAGACCTTTGGAGAGAATGCCGAGATTAAAGCTGTGGCTGTGTGGAAGGAAACCGGGGGCATTGTCCTTGCGGACGATTCCGGTCTGGTAGTTGACTATATAAACGGTGAGCCGGGGATACTTTCTGCCCGCTATCTGGGAGAAGATACGTCCTATGAAGTGAAAAACCAGGTGATTATTGACAGGCTTGCCGGGGCAGAGGGAGAGGAGAGGGCAGCACGCTTTGTCTGCAATATCGCTGCCGTACTGCCGGACGGGCGGATTATTCACACCGAGGAAACCATGGAGGGGCTGATTGCCGAAACACCGGCGGGGAGCGGCGGCTTTGGCTATGATCCGATTTTATATCTTCCGCAGTTTGGCAAAACCAGCGCTGAATTATCGATGGAAGAGAAGAATAAAATCAGTCACAGAGGAAAGGCTTTAGAGGCAGTAAAGAAGGAATTAGCGGCACTGTACGGGACACACCGTTAAGAAAAGCGTTCTGCGTGCGCAGGGGAGGAACCTATGAAGATTTTAATTGTAAGTGATACACATCGCCTGGATGATAATTTAAAGAAGGTGATTGCCAAAGAATGCCCGGCAGATATGTTGATCCATCTCGGCGATGCGGAGGGGAGCGAGATGTTTATTCCGGAGTGGGTGAACCCCGGATGTGAGATGCAGATGATCCGGGGCAATAATGACTTTTTCTCGGCACTTGAACGGGAGCGGGAGATTGCGATTGGGAAGTATTCGGTGCTTTTGACCCACGGACATTACTATAATGTTTCCCTGGGGGCAGAGCAGCTTCGGGCGGAAGCAAAGGAAAGGGGCTTTGCCATAGCGATGTTCGGGCATACGCACCGCCCGTATTTTGAAGACAGCCATGGAATCATTCTCTTAAATCCGGGAAGCCTGTCCTATCCCCGCCAGGAAGGACGCAAGCCTTCTTATATGATTATGGAACTGGATGCACAGGGGGAAGCTCAATTTAGTTTGCATTATCTGGAAAGAGATTGATGTTCGATATTGACATTTGGGCGTGGATAAGCTATACTTATTACGTTCCGGGGTGTGGCTCAGCTTGGCTAGAGCGCCTGGTTTGGGACCAGGAGGTCGCAGGTTCGAATCCTGTCACCCCGATGCATTTTAACGTTGCCGTGAATGTGTGAACAGTAATCTTTTAACCGGTCAGATCCATGTTTTTTAAAATAAGTTTGAAAAATTATTTTTTTTGCTTGACATTATAAAAGGAATCATGTATATTATATCAAGTCAGCGATTGAATGACAGAGTAGTGATGAGTCTGTAGCTCAGCTGGATAGAGCAACGGCCTTCTAAGCCGTGGGTCGGGGGTTCGAATCCCTTCAGGCTCGCTGCCGCAGCACTAGGTTGTGGCCAGATGGATTATGGTGGGTATAGCGCAGTTGGTTAGCGCGCCAGATTGTGGCTCTGGAGGTCCAGGGTTCGAATCCCTGTATCCACCCTTTTGCAGCCGCTAGGCCCAGCGCTTAGCGGTTTTTAAGCTATTGCAAGAAATATATATGATGGGCTATCGCCAAGCGGTAAGGCACAGGACTTTGACTCCTGCAGTCGCTGGTTCGAATCCAGCTAGCCCAGGTTTCCCGGAAACATTGATATGGTTTTCCGGGTTTTTTTCATTTTACTGCAAAATTCGCCCTGTGCATCCGGTGTGCAGCAGGCACAGGTCAGCAGGAATCACAGAGGAGGAAGAGAAAATGGTTATTGATTTTCATACCCATGCGTTTCCGGAAAAGATAGCAGAGAAAACACTGGGACTTTTGGCAAAGCTTTCACAGGTGGAGCCGGAAACAAACGGAACCGTATCGGGGCTTTTGTCTTCGATGGATGAGGCCGGAGTGGATACTTCGGTGATTCTTCCCGTGGTGACGGCACCGAAGCAGTTTGACAGTATTATGCGTTTTGCGTTAAAGATCAATGAAGACTTTGGTTTTCTGGATAAAATCTGGGAAAAGAAAACGATGCCGAAGCTGGTTTCTTTTGGAGGCATTCATCCGGACAGTGCGGACTATAAGGGGGAATTAAAGGCCCTGGCCGATGCAGGATTTCCGGGAATTAAGCTGCATCCGGACTACCAGGGGGTATTTTTTAACGATATCCGCTATAAACGGATAATCAGCTATGCCCAGGAACTTGGCATGATTGTCGTTACCCATGCGGGGATGGACGTCGGGCTGCCCGATCCCGTACACTGCACGCTTTCGATGGCGGCAGAGGTGCTTAAGGAAACTGAGGCAACAAAGCTTGTCCTTGCCCACCTTGGGGGATACGCTACCTGGGAGGAAACGGCGGAATTTTTTGCACAGGGAATCTTTAAGAAGGGGCAGGCCTATCTGGATACGGCGTTTAGCCATCCCTATATTGCACCGGCACAATTCACCAGCATTGTTCAGCAAGCGGGAGAAGATCATATCCTTTTCGCCACAGACAGCCCCTGGGCGGGGCAGAAAGAGGGGGTTTGTTGGTTAAAGGAGCAAAGATTGCCAGAGGAGGTGAAGGAAAAAATCGGATTTTGGAACGGGTCTGCGCTGCTTTTGGGAGAGGGAAAGAATTTTTTGGAGATGGAAAGCTAAACGGCACGGTGGTTTTTCGGGGAAAAGGAGGATTCCTTTGTCGAATCCTGCGATAAAATACCATTGCGTGCGGGAATTCGCAACAGCTATAATCAGAGAGTGGACACATGGAAATGTGAAGTGGAGCAGCAGTGAAGGTGACTGCTGTGAAAAGGAGGAGTAGCATGAGTGACTTGAATATTGCAATTGCAGATGATAATCCACAGATGTTGGGAAAGCTACAGGAGATTTTAGAAGCTGAAGAGGGATTTTCCGTGGTAGGAAAGGCTGATAATGGTGAGGATGCATACAATATGATTATCAAAACCAACCCGGATATCGTGCTTTTGGATGTGATTATGCCCAGGATGGACGGAATCTCTGTGATGGAACGGATAAAGAAGAACAGCAGTTTAAAAAAGGCCCCGTCGTTTATTATGGTGACGGCAGCGGGAAGTGAAAACGTAACCTCCGATGCATTCCGTATGGGCGCAAGTTACTATGTGATGAAGCCATTTTCACGGGAAATTATTGTGGATAAGGTGCGCCGGGTAGGGAGAAAGGCCAGGGAGCGGGCAGGAGAGAGAACCGATCCGCGTACAGTAAAGCCCTATGTCAACAAAGGGGAGTACATGGAACAGAATCTGGAAAATGATGTGACCCACATGCTGCATGAAATAGGTATTCCTGCACATATTAAAGGCTATCAGTATCTGCGGGATGCGATCATTATGTCGGTGGAGGATCATGAGATGCTGTCTTCGGTAACGAAAATCCTGTATCCCGCCATTGCCAAAAAACATCAGACAACCGCCAGCCGGGTTGAGCGGGCCATCCGCCACGCTATCGAGGTCGCCTGGGGACGAGGCCGTCTGGAAACGATTAATGATTTATTTGGCTATACGGTGAGCACAGGGAAGGGAAAACCGACAAATTCCGAGTTTATTGCCCTGATTGCCGATAAAATCCGTCTGGATTATAAGCGGATCTGAAAAAATTATGGAAAAAACCGTCAAATCGTTACAGAAAATTCATAGAATGGGCTTCCTAAAAAGGGAAAAGTATTGTATACTAAGGATAGTATTTTTTTAACTAAAAGAATTGAGGGAAGTAAGGGAGGTTTAGTCATGAAGAAAATATTATTCGTGGCATCAGAAGCAGTTCCATTTATTAAGACTGGCGGTTTGGCAGACGTAGTGGGTTCTCTTCCTAAATGTTTTGATAAGGAATATTTCGACGTTCGGGTGATGATCCCCAAGTATCTGTGTATCCGGGAAGACTGGCGAAACCAGATGCAGTATGTTAATCATTTTTACATGGATTATCTGGGACAGAGCCGTTATGTGGGTATCCTGGAATATGTCTATGAGGGAATAACCTTTTATTTTATTGATAATGAGAGCTATTTCTGCGGGCCGAAGCCTTACGGCGACTGGTATAACGATCTGGAGAAGTTTGCCTTTTTCTCTAAGGCTGCACTTTCTGCCCTTCCGGTTATCGGATTCCAGCCGGATGTTGTCCACTGCCATGACTGGCAGACCGGTCTGATTCCGGTACATTTAAAAGATAAATTCCACGACGGGGAATTTTTCCGCGATATGAAGTCGGTGATTACCATCCATAACCTAAAGTTCCAGGGCGTATGGGACGTAAAGACGATTCAGAGGCTTTCCGGTCTTCCGGATTACTACTTTACCCCGGATAAACTCGAAGCCTATAAGGACGGAAATATGTTAAAGGGCGGCATTGTCTTTGCCGATGCCATCACTACGGTGAGCAATACTTATGCCGAAGAGATCAAGATGCCGTTTTACGGCGAAGGTCTGGACGGCCTGATGCGTGCGCGATCCAACAGTCTGCGCGGCATTGTCAACGGAATCGACTACGATGACTTTAACCCGGAAACCGATCCCCACATTGTTCAGCCTTATAATGCAAAGAACTTCCGCAAGGAAAAGGTTAAGAATAAGCGTGCGCTTCAGCAGGAGCTGGGTCTGGCACAGGATGACAAGAAGTTTATGATTGGTATTGTGTCCCGCCTTACGGATCAGAAGGGTCTGGATTTAATCCAATGCGTGATGGATGAGATTTGTTCGGACGATGTGCAGCTTGTGGTTTTAGGAACCGGCGACGAGCGCTATGAGAATATGTTCCGCCATTATGACTGGAAGTATAACGACCGGGTATCCGCGCAGATTTATTATTCCGAGCCGCTGTCCCACAAGATTTATGCGGCCTGTGACGCCTTTTTGATGCCGTCCCTGTTCGAGCCGTGCGGCTTGAGCCAGCTGATGGCCCTGCGCTATGGAACCGTGCCGATTGTGCGGGAAACCGGCGGCCTAAAGGATACCGTAGAGCCGTATAATGAATACGAGGGAAGAGGAACGGGATTCTCCTTTGCCAATTATAATGCCCATGAGATGCTTGGAAGCATCCGCTACGCAAAGTATGTTTATTATGAGAAGAAGCGTGAGTGGAACAAGATTATCGACCGTGCCATGGCACAGGATTTCTCTTGGTATACTTCGGCCATGAAGTATCAGGAGTTATATGACTGGCTGATTGGCTACTAAGGTGCAGGGATAAAGCAGATGAGAGGATTTCATTTAAGCGCTGCAGAGAGGAGAGCGGCGGCCTGCTGGGCTGCCGATACCTCCTGGAGCGAACAGGAAAAGTATCTGGAAGATAAGGGTTATATGGAGTGTGTCCGGGATATCTTAGAACATCCCGTTTTCCAGTCGATGGAAAACTTTATCCAGCACGGGACGACGAGCTGCAAGGCCCACTGTCTTCAGGTTTCGTATCTGAGCTATCATATTTGCCGGCGGTTTGGCTGGGATTACCGCAAAGCGGCCAGGGCCGGCCTTCTTCATGACCTGTTTCTCTACGACTGGCACACCCATGCCCGGGAAACAGGAAATCATTTTCACGGCTTCACCCATCCAAGGGCAGCCTTAAATAATGCAAGAAAGTATTTTTCCCTGACTTCAGGGGAGGAAGATATTATCCTCTGCCATATGTGGCCGCTGACGCCGGTTCCGCCGAAATCCATGGCAGGGATGTCCGTAGTGTACGCAGATAAGCTGTGCAGCGTGACAGAAACAGCACTTTTAATTCGCGGGTGGTTTGCAGGACGGTTTTTGCTGCGGGGTGCCTGATTGGCTGGTTTTGTTTCAGGCAGCGAAAATACAGGAAGCAGGTTCGATGGATATGTGGCAGGAGATTCTTAACAATCAGGTGCTGATGAGTGCTGTGGCAGGCTGGACGCTGGCGCAGGTATTGAAAACATTATTGGATTTTTGCCTGAATAAGAGTTTTAATGCGGAGCGGCTCGTGGGTTCCGGGGGTATGCCCAGTTCCCATTCGGCTACGGTGTGCAGCTTAACCACGGCTGCGGGAATCTGCTGCGGTGTGGGATCTTCTGCCTTTGCCATAAGTTTTGTGCTGGCGATGGTGGTGATGTACGACGCGATGGGCGTCCGCCGGGAAACCGGCAAGCAGGCCAAGCTTTTAAATTTTATTATGCTGGAAAATCCGCTGAAGCTTAACGGCGAGATTCTTCAGGAAAAGCTTAAGGAATATGTGGGTCATACGCCGCTGCAGGTTGTGGCCGGGGCGATTCTGGGGATAGGTCTGACGTTTCTGCTGGATTACTGGTTTTACTGAATGAATTTTCCAAAACGGAATTGATGAACGGGAATAAAAAACGCTGCGAAGCCCCGGGGAAATTTGGTGTTTCGCAGCATTTTTTGACATTTATTTCTGGGAAAATATGGAAAAATCATTGCCTTTTTTTGGCGCTTATGGTATTGTAAAAATTGTGAAAGAAGTATTTGACATTTCCTTTGTTTTATACTATAATCATAACACGAACACTTGTTTGGATGGAGGACTGGGATATGGAGAGAGATGAGAAGTTAAAAGCACTGGACGCGGCGATTACACAGATAGAGAAGGCTTACGGAAAAGGTTCCGTGATGAAACTGGGAGATTCCAGCGCGAACATGAATATTGAAACGGTTCCTACGGGATCGCTGAGTCTGGATATTGCTCTGGGTCTTGGCGGAGTGCCCAGGGGAAGGATTGTCGAGGTGTACGGGCCGGAGTCCAGCGGTAAGACGACGGTTGCCCTGCACATGGTGGCAGAAGTGCAGAAGCGAAACGGGATTGCAGGGTTTATCGACGCGGAACATGCCCTTGATCCGGTGTATGCGAAGAATATCGGTGTGGATATCGATAATTTATATATTTCTCAGCCGGACAGCGGAGAGCAGGCGCTTGAGATTACGGAAACGATGGTTCGTTCGGGAGCCGTGGATATCGTGATTGTGGACTCGGTAGCGGCTCTTGTACCCAAGGCGGAGATTGACGGAGATATGGGAGATTCCCATGTGGGCCTGCAGGCGCGTCTTATGTCCCAGGCGCTCAGAAAGCTGACGGCGGTTATCAGCAAGTCGAACTGTATCGTTATCTTTATTAACCAGCTTCGTGAAAAGGTAGGCGTGATGTTCGGTAATCCGGAAACCACGACCGGAGGCCGGGCATTGAAGTTTTATTCTTCCGTGCGTCTGGATGTGCGCCGGATTGAGTCCTTAAAGCAGGGCGGGGAAGTTATCGGAAACCGCGTGCGGGTGAAAGTGGTAAAGAATAAGATTGCGCCGCCGTTTAAGGAGGCTGAGTTTGATATTATGTTCGGCAAGGGGATTTCCACCGACGGCGATATCCTGGATCTGGCAGCAAAAGAGAACATTATCGAAAAGAGCGGTGCATGGTACGCCTATAACGGGGCAAAGATCGGCCAGGGCCGGGAGAATGCGAAGAATTACCTTCATGAGCACCAGGAGATCCGCGATGAGGTGGAGAAGAAAGTCAGGGCACATTACGGCCTGGCTGAGGGAGAAGAGGAAGAAGCCAAGGCAGAGACAAAGCCCGCAGAGAAGGCTCCCCGTTCCGGACGAGCCGCTAAGGCAGAGGCAAAGCTTAACCCTCTGTCCTCGGAAAAGCCGGCAGAATCCGAAAAAGCCTCCGGCAGTGAAGAAGGAGAATCTGCCTTATGATGGTAACTGCCGTCGAAAGGCTGGATAAGAAAAGGAGCAGGGTTCTGTTCGACCAGGATCTTGCCCTTGTTCTCTATCCCCAGGATCTGCGGCAGTTTTCTCTTGCGGAGGGCAGTGAATTAAGCGAGGAGGCTTATGAGAGGCTGCTTGGCCAGGTGCTTAAGCCCAGGGCCAGAGAAAGGCTCTTAAAGACACTAATGATCTCCGATAAGACAGAGAGAGAACTTATCGATCTGCTGCACCGGGAGGGTTATCCTCAGGAAGTGGTAGAAGACGCTGTGGGCATGGTGAAAAAGCATCATTACATCGATGATGAAGCTTACGGCAGCCGCTATGTTCAGTCGCAGGGAAAGAAAAAAAGCCGCAGTCAGTTAATCTTTGCCATGCAGAAAAAAGGATTTTCCCGGGAATTGATTGATGAACTTCTGGAAGAGCACCCGGTGAATGAAGAGGAGCAGATGGAAAAGTACCTGGCACAGAAAGGGATTGATACAGGGGAAAATCTCAGCCGGGAAGAGTACAGAAAACTGGCAGCAAAGCTGGCAAGAAAAGGGTATTCCTATGAAGCCATCAGCCGTGTGCTGCGGGGACCGTCATTATTTTGACGAATATTGCAGGACTTCCTTAAAACCATCGGTAAAATTGTCTAAATTGTCCGAATAGAATCGAATTCTTACTTATATACTTGACATAATACCGAAAAGAGTTTAAAATTAATCTATTGTATTCGTACAATGAAAATTAAATAAGGAGGTGCTCCTGTGTCACCGATAATAATGGCTGCATTGGTTACTTTAGTTATCGTTGCTCCTATTACCTGGGTTATGGCAATTGCTTATCAGAAGAAGACATATGAAAGCAAGGTCGGCTCGGCCGAAGAGAAGTCCCGGGAAATAATCGATGAAGCGTTAAAAGTAGCAGAGACAAAGAAGCGAGAAGCTCTCCTGGAAGCGAAAGAAGAGTCGTTAAAGACTAAGAATGAGCTGGAAAAAGAAACCAAGGAAAGAAGAGCAGAACTTCAGCGTTATGAAAGACGAGTATTAAGTAAAGAGGAAAATGTAGAAAAGAAAGCAGATGCCCTTGAAAAGAGGGAAGCAGGTTTACAGCAAAGAGAGGATGCCCTGACCAAGCGAAGTGCAGAAGTAGATACACTTTACGATAGGGGGATACAGGAACTGGAGAAAATTTCAGGACTGACCTCCGACCAGGCAAAAGAATACCTTTTAAAATCTGTTGAAGACGATGTAAAACACGATACTGCAAAGTTAGTCAAGGAACTGGAAAACAAGGCAAAGGAAGAAGCAGACCGCAAGGCAAAGGATTATATTGTAACGGCGATCCAGCGGTGTGCAGCAGATCATGTGGCAGAAACGACCGTTTCTGTTGTGCAGCTTCCGAATGATGAGATGAAGGGCCGCATTATCGGACGAGAAGGAAGAAATATCCGTACCCTGGAAACGATGACCGGGGTGGAACTGATTATTGATGATACACCGGAAGCGGTCGTATTATCCGGATTTGATCCGATTCGCAGAGAAGTAGCAAGAATTGCATTGGAACGATTGATTGTAGACGGGAGAATTCATCCGGCTAGAATCGAAGAGATGGTTGAGAAGGCGCAAAAAGAAGTGGAATTGTTAATGCGGGAAGAAGGAGAGGCGGCTACCCTTGAGGTGGGCGTTCACGGAATTCACCCGGAACTGGTGAAGCTTTTAGGGAAGATGAAATTCAGGACCAGTTATGGTCAGAATGCGTTAAAACATTCCATCGAGGTTGCGCAGCTTTCCGGGCTGCTGGCCGCGGAGATGGGATTGGATGTGCGTCTGGCAAAACGGGCCGGACTATTACATGATATTGGGAAATCCGTTGACCATGAGCAGGAGGGAACACATGTACAGCTGGGTGTGGAACTGTGCCGCAAGTATAAGGAATCAGGGACACTGGTGAATGCTGTGGAATCCCATCATGGCGATGTTGAGCCACAGAGTTTAATTGCCTGTATCGTACAGGCCGCTGATACGATTTCAGCAGCAAGGCCGGGAGCGAGAAGAGAAACTCTGGAAACATATACCAACAGATTGAAGCAGTTAGAAGATATTGCCGTATCTTTTAAGGGCGTGGACAAGTCTTTTGCTATTCAGGCGGGACGGGAAGTCCGCATTATGGTAATTCCCGAGCAGATTAATGATGATGATATGGTATTGCTGGCGAGGGACATTTCCAAGCGGATTGAGAATGAACTGGAATATCCAGGGCAGATTAAAGTGAATGTAATCCGGGAATCGAGAGTTACCGATTACGCTAAATAGGAAAACAAGAGAAGCTTTATGGACGTGGATTCATAGGGCTTCTTTTTATGAAATGCAGGTGTCATGCAGCAGGCAGACGGCGAAGGGCAGGTATTATGCAGCAGGCAGACCCGCTGCTGTGAAGGTGTGAACAGTAATGATACAAGAAGGAGGCAGAGATGGCAGAGATTGGATTTATCGGAATGGGGAATATGGGAACGGCAATGATCCGCGGACTGCTTTCCCATGGGTTTTCGGCACAGGATTTGCTGTTTACCGATGCGGATAAGGAAAAAGGGAAACGGATGGAACGCGAACTAAAGGTTCCTTTTGCCGGGTCAAACCGGGAGTGTGCCGGGAAGGTGAAGTACCTGGTGCTGGCAGTAAAGCCGCAGTACTATGCGTCCGTGCTTGAGGAAATCCGGCCGGAGATAAGAAAAGAACAGATTGTGATTTCCATAGCCCCGGGAAAGACGGTGGAGATGGTAGCACAAAAGCTTGGCGGACAGGCTCGCGTCGTCCGGGCGATGCCCAATACACCGGCGCTGTTAGGGGAAGGGATGACGGGTGTCTGCTTTGACGAGCAGGCATTTTCCCAGGAAGAAAAAGAGATGATCTGCCGCTTTTTTACCTCTTTTGGAAAGATGGAAAGGGTGGAGGAGAGGCTGATGGATGCCGTGGTATGCGCCAGCGGAAGCTCCCCGGCCTATGTCTATATGTTTATCGAGGCATTAGCCGACAGCGCCGTAAAGTGTGGGCTGCCCAGGGATAAAGCCTATACGATGGTTGCCCAGACGGTTCTGGGAAGTGCAAAGATGGTGCTGGAAACCGGAAAACATCCGGGAGAGTTAAAGGATATGGTCTGTTCTCCGGGAGGAACGACGATCGCCGCAGTGGAGGCCCTTGAGGAGTACGGACTGCGCAATGCGCTGATGAAGGCGACGGACGCCTGCTATGGGCGCTGCCAGTCGGTGTAGGATAAGCAGCAGGAAAGATTTGTGAAACGGGAATGAATAAGCAGCAAAAAGAAACAGTGGTACAGGAACGAAGACAGGAGGTAAGAAGATGAGTGAAAAACAGTCATTACAGGAAAATAACCTGCCCGTAGTGCGTCTTGGAAGAGAGTTAAAGTATCAGGGGACGATCTTAAAGATTTATGAGGATCAGGTCATTGCCAACGGGCATGAGTGCCGGTGGGATTTTATCCATCATGACGGGGCGGCAGCGATTATTCCGGTGACCGAAGACGGAGAGATTCTAATGGTGCGCCAGTACAGGAACGCGCTGGACCGCTACACCTTAGAGATCCCGGCGGGGAAGCTTGATGATCCTAAAGAGCCTACCTTAGACTGTGCGGTAAGGGAACTGGAAGAGGAAACCGGGTTTAAGGCAAAGAATGTAGAGTTTTTAATCAGTGTCAATACTACCGTGGCTTTCTGTGACGAGCACATTGATATTTACCTTGCCCGTGATTTGGTGCCTTCTCACCAGCACCTGGACGAGGACGAGGTGATTTTGGTGGAGCGCTGGAAATTAGAGGATTTGGAAGAACTGATTTATTCCGGGAAAATTACGGATTCTAAAACGATTGCCGCAATTTTGGCCTATGCCCGCAAGTATCGGTAACCAGATAGGGAGAAAACCGTAGCAAAAAAAGCGGCAAAAGACCTTTTTATGTCTGTGCCATACTATAAAGAGGGTTTCCTGCATAGATTAGCTTTAACTGAGGACGGACAGGGAATCTTATATGGGGCATTTTGGGCATGTGCGGATCAATGTTTGGCTGGTATGCTGGTTTTGCTTTATGGCCGGGATTTTGGCCGGGACGCTTGTGGGAAACCGGGAGAATGTAAAAAGGGCAGGGCCGGAAGGTACTGCTTATGCAGAAGCTGCAAAAAACCACGGGGAGTGGGCAGAGTTAGAACGGATGGTATTGGAAAGTACGACCTGGAGAAAGCAGCCGGGAGATAAAGAAAAATTTGCCTATCTCTGCGGAAGACGCCTGAAGGAAGGCGGACTTGGCTGGCTGTTTGGGCTTACGGTCTGTGCAGCGTTTTGCTTTTGTCTTCTGGCAGGTTATATGGGCTTTACTCTCGGCTGGATTATTACGGTTTACACGGTTGAGTGGGGAATTATGGGCCTGCCGTCGTTTTTCCTTTCCTGCTTTCCCCAGATGCTTTTGTATTTGCCGGCCTGGGGGCTTTTGCTTTGGCAGGGACTGGAAGGAAGGGCAAAGATCCGCCCGCTTCTGGCGGTGACTGCGGCCCTTCTTTTATGTGGCGGGGCAGGCCTGGAGGCTTTTATCAATCCGTGGTTTATTTAACAAACGAAGAATTCGTGCAGGATATTGTATCCATACTCGATGTTTTTAGCAGCAGACTGTATGGATTGAGGAAATACAAAAGTAAGATAAAGGAGGATGAAGAAATTGCTAAAGAGCTACAAGACCGAAATTCATCCGACTCCTGAACAGATAAAAAAGATTAACCAGACGATAGGGACTTGCCGTTATATCTATAATTTTTATCTGGCGTATAATCAGAAAATTTATGAAAAAGAAAAACGGTTTGTGTCAGGAAGAGAGTTTTCCAAATGGCTGAATCAGGTTTACTTGAAGGAAAACCCGGAATATGCCTGGATAAAAGAGGTAAGTTCAAAAGCAGTGAAACAAAGTATAATGAACGCTGAAGCCGCATTTAAGCGCTTTTTTCATCATCAGAGCGGGTTTCCAAACTTCAAAAAGAAAAACAAATCGGATGTAAAAATGTATTTTGTAAAGACGGATGCCAAAACGATCATTCTCTGTGAAAGGCATCGGATAAAAATTGCTACGCTTGGATGGGTGAGGATAAAGGAGAAGGGCTATCTTCTAACGAATCCAGACATTCATAGAATAAGGAGCGGCTGTGTATCATGCAGGGCAGAAAGGTATTATGTATCGATACTGGTGGAAGAAGAAAAGAAAAAACCAGTACTACAGCCCTTTGGCCTGGGAATCGACCTTGGAATCAAAGACTTTATGGTTGTCGGTGATGGGACAGTAAAAGAAAATATCAATAAAACACAAAAGATGAAAGAACTTGAGCGAAAATTAAAACGAGAACAACGCTGTTTATTGAGAAAATATGAAGCATACAAACAACGAATAAAAAAAGAAGGAGAAGCTACCAGACAAAATATCGAAAAACAAAGGCTAAAGGTACAAAAACTTTATCAAAGACTGGAAAATATCCGTACCGATTATGTCAATCAATGTATAAATGAGATGGTGAAAACCAAGCCGTCTTATATTGCCATCGAAGACTTGAATCTGTCCGGGATGATGAAGAATAAGCATCTTTCCAAAGCGATAGCGTCACAGAAGTTTTATGAATGCAGAACAAAGTTAAAGAGAAAATGTGATGAAAATGGAATCGAATTAAGGATAGTAGACCGATGGCACCCGTCAAGTAAGCGCTGTCATGCATGTGGCTTCATCAAAACAGATTTAACATTGACCGATCGGGAATATCGATGCAAATGCGGCTATCACGCAGACAGGGATTATCATGCGAGTCTTAATTTGAGAGATGCAGACATCTATAAAACAGCATAAGCAACAGTAATAAAGAAATACCGATGGCTAGTCGGGAATTTACGGCTGTGGAGTGTAAGAAACCTGTGAGTAGTGTGCGTATAGAAACCATGAAAGCATACACAAGGAAATAGCAAGAAATGTCTGTGAGGACATTCCATTTCTCAATATGGATATATTTGTCTATATTTTGAGTAGCAGGAAATGATGTTAAGTGATATAACGAATTTTGCAGAGTATCTGCGGGAAGTGAAGAAAACATCCAGAAATACAGAACTCTCTTATCAGAGGGATTTAATACAGCTGTCGGCCTATCTGGAAGAACAGGGAATTACCGAGGTTGGCAAGGTGACGAAAACCAGTCTGAATTCTTATATTTTATATTTGGAGCGTGAGGGGAAGGCAACGACGACGATTTCCCGGATGCTGGCATCAATGAAAGCTTTTTTTCACTATGAATTCAGTCTGGGAAAGATTCCAAAAGATCCCGCAGAACTGCTGAAGGCACCAAAGATTGAAAAAAAGGCACCGACCATTCTTTCTGTTGAAGAGGTTGAAATGCTGATGGCCCAGCCCAAGGGAAAAAAACCTAAGGAAATCCGGGATAAAGCCATGCTCGAACTTCTCTATGCCACAGGGATCAGGGTTTCGGAACTTGTGCATCTTGAACTGACGGATGTCAATTTACCGGTGGGGTTTATTACCTGCAGGGACGACCAGAAGGAACGCAATATTCCCTTTGGCTGCACGACCAAGAAGGCGCTGGTGGATTATCTGGAAAACGGTCGCGAAAGCCTTTTGAAAGGAAAGGAGGCGAACTGGCTGTTTGTCAACTGCAACGGAAAGGCCATGAGCCGCCAGGGGTTTTGGAAGATTATTAAATACTATGGGGAGATGGCAGGAATTCAAAGTGATATAACGCCGCACAGCCTTCGTCATTCTTTTGCCGCCCATCTGCTGAAAAACGGTGCCGATGTCCGTGCCGTCCAGAACATGTTAGGACACTCAGATATGGCGACGACGCAAGTTTACACTGCTTATTGTTCTGTGAGGGCGCAGCAAAAGTAAATTTTGCTCACTGGCTCCAGTTTAACATACGGTCAGCGCAGCAGGTGCGCAGACCTACGTGAATAGTAACTAAAGGTTTACAGAAGAGCAAAAAACAGGTATAATACAGGTATTGTTGCAGTTTGCACATTTACAGTAACCAGGTATTCATTTCATTTTGGAGGCGGCAGATGAAAAAGGTTGAAGACTTTGTAAGAAGTATACCGGATTTTCCGGAGCCGGGGATTATTTTCCGGGATATTACGACGATTCTGCAGGATAGCGAAGGAATGCATCTTGCCATTGACCAGTTAATTGCCATGCTGGACGGCGTCGATTTTGATGTTATTGTAGGGCCGGAGTCACGGGGATTTATCTTCGGTGTTCCGGTGGCTTATATGCTGCATAAGGGCTTTGTCCCGGTAAGGAAGAAAGGAAAGCTTCCCTGTGAAACTATCAGTGCAGAGTATGATTTGGAGTATGGCAGTGCAGTGATTGAGATGCATAAAGATTCCATAAAGCCCGGGCAGAAGGTTGTGATTGTGGACGATTTGATTGCCACCGGGGGAACGATTGAAGCCATTACCAGTCTGGTGGAGCAGCTTGGCGGTGAAGTGGTGAAAATTTGTTTTGTCATGGAATTAAAAGGCTTGAAGGGAAGAGAACGGCTGAAAAAGTACGATGTGGAAACCCTGATTGCCTATGAAGGAAATTAAGAGGTGTGAAAGCTGGCTTATGCATAAATATGCAGGCCAGTTTTTTTATATGCATGAAGATGCAGGGGGGAATTGTGCATGGTAAATGAGAAACTGTGCATGGTAAACGGGGAATGGTATATGGTAAGGTAAAAAACACAGAGATTGCATGGGAGGCAGTATGGTAAGGATTTTATGTGTGATGGATAACGTGGTTTCGGGAAATAAGGGACTTACGGCAAAGCACGGTTTATCACTTTATCTGGAGGCAGGGGAAAGAAAGCTGCTTTTTGACTTTGGTCAGGGAAGGGAAACCTGGGAGAACGGAAGGCGGCTCGGCGTTCCTTTTCATGAACTGGATTATCTTGTATTCAGCCACAGCCATTACGATCACTGCGCAGGATTTTTATGGGCGGAGAATTTTGGGATCAATGAGGCAGATGTTATGGCGGTGCTTGGCAGCGAAAAGGCTTTTTTCCAGGAAAAATATGCAAAAGACCAGGATTTTCCGGTTTATCTGGGCTGCGGCTTTACGAAAACGTATTTAAGGCAGAGAACCGGGCAACAATGGATCTGTGAAGATGTACTGGCGCTGGGAAAAGGGCTGTGGGCCGTGGGAGGATTTGACAGAATTCATCCGGAGGAGATCCCGCCTGCACGGTTTGTCAAAGAAGCAGAAAGAGGGGTTATGGTTCCCGATTCCTTTGACGAAGAGATTTGTCTGGCGGCGGAAACTAAAAAAGGTCTTGCCGTTATCGCAGGATGCAGTCATCCGGGAATCATCAACATGGTTGAAACGGTGATAAAAAAACTGAACCGCCCGGTTTTTGCCGTTATCGGAGGAACCCATCTTACCGGAACATCCAAAGAAAGGCTGTTGTGGACCGGGGACGCTTTAAAGCGCCTTGGTGTGGAACTGGCGGCATTTAATCACTGTACAGGAACGGCATTTGCATCGATTCTTTCGGAAAAAGGGATTCGCGGCGGCTACTTCGGGGCGGGAAGCTGCCTTTATTTGTAGATTTTTTCGCGGCTGTGAACGTGCAGGCAGTAACATTTGTTTGGCAATCTTACGGCGCTGTGCGGTTTTACTTGCATTTTCAGACAAAAATTACTATAATGTGACTAAAAAGAAAAATGGACTATTCTTTTAACTAAGTGCTGTATGGCATAAGTTCGTTGCTGGGCGAGTGAACAGTAACATAGAGTAAACAGGCAGGTGAGCAGATGGTGAATGATGAAATGAAGGAAAAATTAGATATTGAATTGGAGGCCCCGGCGTCATTTACCAGTCCGGGGAGGCTGTATGCGGACTTGATTAAGAGTATCCGCCGTTATCATCCGTCGGACGATATCAGCATGATTGAAAAAGCCTACCAGATTGCTAAGGAGGCACATAAGGCACAGAAGCGCAAGTCGGGTGAACCCTATATTATCCATCCTCTGTGCGTGGCGATTATTCTGGCGGATTTGGAGATGGATAAGGAAACGCTGGAGGCGGCGCTTCTTCATGATGTTGTTGAAGATACCATTATGACCCTGGATGAGTTAAAGCAGGAGTTCGGCGAGGAGGTTGCCCTTTTGGTGGACGGGGTGACGAAGCTTACCCAGTTGTCCTGGTCGGCGGATAAGGTGGAACTTCAGGCAGAAAATCTTCGGAAGATGTTTTTAGCCATGGCAAAGGATATCCGCGTGATTTTAATTAAGCTGGCTGACCGGCTGCACAATCTGCGGACGCTGCAGTTCCAGTCCCCGGCAAAGCAGAAAGAAAAGGCCAGGGAAACGCTGGATATTTATTCCCCCATTGCCGACCGTTTGGGGATTTCCAAAATTAAGGTGGAACTGGATGATTTATCGCTGAAATATCTGGAGCCGGAGGTTTTTCAGGAACTGGCGAATAAGATTTCCCTCGGGCAGGGGGCAAGAGAAGCTTTTGTGGAAGAGATTGTCGATGAGGTCAGAGAACACATCCAGGAGGCAGAGATTGAGGCGAAGGTGGATGGCAGGGTAAAGCATTTCTTCAGCATTTACCGGAAGATGGTCAACCAGAATAAGACCCTGGATCAGATTTACGATGTATTTGCCGTGCGGATTATTGTGGATTCCGTGAAGGACTGCTATGCGGCCCTGGGCGTGATTCATGAGATGTATAAGCCGATTCCGGGGCGGTTTAAGGACTTTATCGCCATGCCCAAGCCGAACATGTACCAGTCGCTGCACACGACGCTGATCAGCAGCAGCGGGCAGCCGTTTGAGATTCAGATCCGCACCTTTGAAATGCACCGGACGGCGGAGTACGGAATCGCTGCGCACTGGAAGTATAAAGAGAGCGGAAGCGGGCAGGTGGCCGCGGGCAGTGAGGAAGCCAAGTTAAGCTGGCTTCGCCAGATTTTGGAGTGGCAGAGGGATACCGATGATTCCAAAGAATTTTTAAGCCTGATTAAGAGCGATTTAAACCTGTTTTCCGATACGGTTTACTGCTTTACGCCTTCGGGGGATGTGAAAAACCTTCCCAGCGGCTCCACGCCCATTGACTTTGCCTATGCCATTCACAGCGCCGTGGGGAATAAGATGGTCGGGGCGAAGGTGAACAGCCGCTTAGTGCCCATTGACTATGTGATTCAAAACGGGGACAGGATTGAGATCCTTACCTCGCAGAATTCCAAGGGTCCCAGCCGGGACTGGCTGGGGTTAGTGAAGAGCACCCAGGCAAAGAATAAGATTAACCAGTGGTTTAAGGCGGAACTGAAAGAGGATAATATTCTCCGCGGCAAGGATATGATTGACCGCTACTGTAAGGCAAAAGGGATTGTTTATTCGGAGATTGGCAAGCCGGAATATATGGAAAAAGTTATGCGCCGCTATGCCTTCAGAGATTGGGATTCGGTGCTTGCCTCGATTGGACACGGCGGTTTAAAAGAAGGCCAGGTCATCAATAAGATGATCGAAGAGCGGGAGAAGAAGAATAAGAAGGACGTAACGGATACCTCCATTCTGAAAGAACTGACCGAGATGACCAATAACGGACAGGAACCCGCCCGCAAGTCAAAGAGCGGCATTGTCGTTAAGGGAATCCATGATCTGGCTGTGCGGTTTTCCAAGTGCTGCAGCCCTGTACCCGGCGATGAGATTGTGGGATTTGTCACCCGGGGAAGAGGGATTTCCATCCACCGGACGGACTGCATCAACATGATTTATCTGCCGGAGGACGAGAAGGGAAGACTGATTGACGCCGAGTGGCAGAAGCCCGAGGCAGACAGCGGAAGTACGACGTATTCGACGGAAATTAAGGTTTATGCGAATAATCGAATAGGCTTGTTCGTGGATATTTCCAAGGTGTTTACGGAAAAGCAGATTGATATTACATCTATGAATGTCCGCACCAGCAAGCAGGGAAAGGCAACCATTTCCATGAGTTTTGATATCCATGGGGTGGAGGAATTAAATCGTCTGATTGACAAGATCCGCCAGATTGAGAGCGTTCTGGATATCGAACGGTCAGCGGGGTAAAGGGTTAATCGGCCAGGGAGAAATAAACGAGCAAAAGAGCAAACGAGCGAAAAAAGGAAAAAAATGGGAGAACGGGAGGGAGCATGCTTATGGGGAATTTAAAAATCAGAAGTCAGGTGCTGGGGATTGTCGGGACGAATTGTTATCTGGCGTTTGACGACGAAATGATGGAGGGGGTAATTATCGATCCGGCGGATAACGGGCCGGTGATCTTAAATCAGTGCAGGGAACTGGGGGTAACCCCCAAGGCGGTTCTTTTAACGCACGGGCATTTTGACCATATCTGTGCCGTGCCGGATTTGGTTCGGGCATTTCAGCTTCCGGTCTATGCGGGGAAGGGGGAGGAGAAGCTGTTAAGCGATCCTTCGATGAATCTTTCCGTGACCTACGGCGACGGCGTGTCCTTAAAGAAAGTAGAATTTTTGGATGACGGGGATGAGATTTCTCTGTTAGGCAGGACGTGGAAGGTTATTGCCACACCGGGACATACCGGAGGGAGCATGTGCTATTATCTGGAAGAAGATAAGGTGCTGTTCAGCGGGGATACCCTGTTCTGTGAATCCTACGGACGGACGGATTTTCCGACAGGGAGCGGACGGGATTTGGTTTCCTCCGTGGTTGATAAGCTTTTTGTCCTTCCCGAAGAGGTGAATGTCTACCCGGGGCATGAATCACAAACCACGATTGGGCATGAGAAGAAGTATAATCCGTTAAGTTCTTATCAGAGGTAAGGGGACAGGACTGCGGGTGGAGAAAGAAATAGAGAGATAATGGCAGAGATTGAGGTTGGCGTAGAGATATGGCTGTGACAATAGGGATAGATTTGGAAGATGGGGCGTTTGAGCAGGATGTTCGGGAACTTTTGATGGCATTTTATCCGGGGGCAGGATTTGCCTATGCAGAGAAGCTTTCAGAAGCAGATATCCTGGTTACCGGGCGGTTTTTGAACAGCGATGGGGAAGAAGAAGGAAAGTACGCCCTGGATGTTCAAAAAGCGGCGGGCTTGGGTCAGAATGATGAAAGCGAAGCGGATTTGCGCGGGAAAGATGCGTGCGAAGCCGACTTGAGCAGGGAAGATGACCGTAAAGCCAGAGAATGGTTTGCTGGTGAAGCGGATTCGGACAGAATGGAAAGGGCGGACTGGCGGGAGATGTTTTCGCAGCTTTCTCCGGTTATCCGGAAGGGGCTGACAGAGGCACAGGAAAACCTGCCGTTTGCCGTGAACCGCGCTGACCGGAAGGAGATGAAAAACCGGATTAAGCGGCGTCTGTATTTTCTTTTAATGCTGGAAACGAAAAAAGAACTGCCCTGGGGGGCGCTGACGGGAATCCGACCGGTGAAAATCCCCGAAGAAAAGCTTTCCCTGGGCTGGAGCGACGAGAGGATCTTAGGATTTCTGGAAGAAGATTATCTGGTCGGGGAGAAAAAGAGGAAGCTGTGCTTAGAAATTGCCAAAGAAGAGAGGGCGCTTCTTGGCGGAGTGGATGCTAAGAACGGCTACAGCCTGTATGTGGGGATTCCTTTTTGTCCTACGACCTGTCTGTACTGTTCATTTACCTCCTACCCGATTGGAAAATGGAAGGGGCGTCTTAGCGAATATCTTAACTGCCTGCAAAAGGAACTGACGATGGTGCGGGAATGGGCAGGGGAAGAGAGGAAGCTGCAGACGATCTATATCGGCGGCGGCACACCGACCTCGTTGCCGGAAGAAGAATTAAAGACGTTCATGGAGATGGTGCATCGGACGTTTCTGGCGGACAGCTTAGAGGAGTTTACCGTGGAGGCGGGAAGGCCGGACAGCTTAAACCGGGAAAAGCTTCGGATCTTGAAAGCCTATGGAAGCAGTCGGATATCCATTAACCCGCAGTCGATGAACCAGAAAACCCTGGATCTTATCGGACGGCGGCACAGCGTAGAGCAGGTGAAAGAAATCTTTTCTATTGCCCGGGAAGAAGGGTTTGACAATATTAACATGGACATTATCCTTGGCCTTCCGGGAGAGGGAGAAGAGGAAATCCGGCATACACTAGACGAGGTTCGTGCACTGGAACCGGACAGCCTTACCGTACACTGCCTGGCGTTGAAGCGGGCGGCACGGCTGAATACAGAAAAGCAGCAGTACGCCGGTTATCCGATGGCTTCCGGCAAAATGCTGGACGGGTTGGTGGATTTAGCGGCGGAGCAGGCGGGAGCGATGGGGATGAAGCCCTATTACCTGTACCGGCAGAAGAATATGGCAGGGAACCTGGAAAACGTCGGCTACGCCCGCGAGGGGAAGGCTTGCCTATATAACGTGTATATGATGGAAGAGAGGCAAACGATTGCCGCCTGCGGTGCCGGAACTACGACAAAGCGATTGTTCCCCGAAGAGAACCGGGTTGAGCGGTGTGAGAATGTGAAGGAAGTTTCGCAGTATATCGAGAGAATCGGGGAGATGATCGAGAGGAAGAAAAAGCTTTTCATGGATGCGGAAAATGGAATAGGATGATTTAAAGGGGATTGTTGGGGAAGGGGTATAATCGTGGCAGAGAAGAGATGAAAAATTTAGATATAAAAAACGCACAATTGAATCCGGAGATGGTTACAGTGATATTCAGGTGGAGATTGAATCGGAGAGTACAGGGATTGTCATCGAGATCGAATATCCCGAAGGAGCGGATTTGGAAGCAGGATGCAGGGAAGCGCTGAAGCAGATAGAGGAAATGGGGTATAAGGAAAGGCTTAAGGCTGATGGAATGTCAACGATTATTAAATACGGAATTGTCTGCCGGAAGAAAGAATGTATGCTTAGGGTAGAAAAAGAAAAGGGAAAGGAATTTTAATCCTTTTTTCCTTTCCGCAAATCAATCACCTGATCACAGTGTTCAATCATCGCTGGATCATGGGTAGAAAAGATAATGGTCAGTCCAGATTCTCGTAAATTCTGTAAAAGAGATAAGATGGATATCTTCATTTGAACATCCAGGGCGCTGGTAAGTTCATCGGCAATTAATATTCGCGGGTGGGTTATCAGTGCACGTATAATGGCGATTCGCTGCTTCTCGCCGCCGGATAATGAAGCTGCTTTTCGATGGATATAGTCGAGGTAGTCGAGATGCATATACTTAAATAAGGTCCTTAAATGTGCCGGGGCCTTTTTTATTGTGTTATTTTTAGAAAAAAGCAAAGGCAGGGTAATATTATCATAGACGCTCCACTCGTCAATTAATCCGTAATCCTGCGGAACATAGCCCATAAATGCCTGGCGGAAATTTTGCTTTTCTTTTAAACTTAAATTTTTTAACGAAATACGATGGGAGGAATTGTTCTGAATATGGCTGTGTGTCGTTGTTTCAGACAGCGTAAAACTCCGTTCATCGAAAAGCGTATAGCTTCCCTCATTGTAATCCGTAAGACCGAATAAGATATTTAACAAGGTCGTTTTTCCTGAACCGGATTCTCCGACCACGGCAACAAAATCTCCCTGATGGACAGAAAAGGACAGATGATTAAGGATATTATAATTTTCATAGGTTTTAGTCAGGTTTTTTACTTCAATGATAGGTTCGCGCAAGATAGTTATACCCCCTGTTTAAAAGAATAAAGATACATAAATGAATCAGCACAAGGAAAGGCAGGAATATCCATTCATTGTGCCAGTACATCGTCCCACTGAATTTACAATAACAAAACCACAGCAGTTGACCAAAAAGAAAACCAAAACTTAGCTGAAGCATAGTTAGTATTCCGATGCACTGCAGATAGAATTTGCGGTTAAGGTTACAGTAATTGAAAATAATAATGTATTTTTTCTGTTTATAGTAAAATAACAGATAAAAATTCACAGACAGCACAATATAAATAAAAACACCTAACACCAGAAATTTAAAGTAGGAGGGAAGCAGATGTAAGGTAAGACTATAAGAATTTTCTATCTTATCCTGCCTTTTTTGAATTTGGATAAAAGGATAATTTTTTAAAACTTCTATGGTTTTTTCATAATCCTGAATATACAAATAAAGATAAAAAACCGGCTTTTGGAAGGTGCTTAAATGGAGCGGAAGCGTATCTTTCGGGTCGAAAATGAGCAGTGTATCCTGTAGTGATTGGATATGGTCATAGTTAGGAGATAAAAGTAAAAGATGGTCAGCGTTATCGATGACATGGATATTAATTTTCCATGTTTTCTCATGAACATACATACCTATGGGCAATGTATATTCAGAGCCGGGTTTAAATACTTTTTGCAGCTTATCTGGAACAATAACCGAATAAGTATCTTCACGGGGATTTCCTTGAGGAAAAAGATGAAAATATTCGGCCTCTTCTGCGGTAATTACATTGATGCATACTATGCGGTTATGTTTGATTGTCGTATATAAAGGATTTCTGTGATAGTTTAGAATGAGGGCACTGCCTTTTAATGCATCAGTTAATTCCTTTTCTAATTGTTCACATTGATTTCCTTCCGGGATGGAAAAACTCACCGCATAAATATTTGTATAATCTAATTCTTCTAATGTTTCGCGTTTTTTATTTAATTCACTGTGCTTTGTAAAGCAGAAATTCATAAACAATACAAGAAGAACAGAAACAATCCCGCAGTAGTAAAAGGGGAATTTAAAGTTCAGATAATTCAGATACAGAAAATGTTTTAACCTATCCATAATATCCTCCCCAGCAAAAGCAGATAAGCCAGAAACAGTGACAGAACTGCGGCTGCTATAAGTTCACCCAGGATAATCTGTTTTAAAAAAGTTTCGGAACCTCCGGACAGCAGGTAAACGGATGTATGCGACTGATTTTTGTAATAGAGAATACTGCCGGTTTGAAACAGAAGCAGTATACATAAAGCAAAAACAAAGGCAATGGAAAGGAAGTAGTCGCTTAATGAATTCCATAGATTGACGACAACATGCCAGAAATTGGATTCAAAAGAAAAAGTGCCTTTTTGCTGATCGGATAAAATTTGATTATATTTTCTGCGAAGCTGTATTCTCTCCCATAGATTTATGCTGTGTTCTGTTTTTAGTATAATGTGACTTGTGAAAAATGGTGTCTGTGCATGAAGAAAACAATTAAGAGGAATCATTGATTGTTCGGCAGTATAGGAAATACCAATAAGCTGAAAATCCGTGTTTCCAATCGAAAGCGTATCCCCAATCTCATGATTTTTATAGTAAGTCCGGTAATCTTTGTTTGATAAAATAATCTTATTTTCTCCATTGATTAATTCCTGCTCGGTAAAACTCCTTCCATCCAGTTCAAAATCATCAACGGGATTATCCGGTGATGCGATACCAACCCCTAAGAGCGGGGGTACGGAAATCCGAATTTCTTTAATTTTTTGCAGATTGTATTTTTCTAATAATTCTAACAGATAGCTAAATTCTTTTTGTGCTGTTCCAAGCCCCAAGTTAACCGTATAGGAAGTATTTGCTTCATGAAGTCCGCCGTAATTCATAAGATTATCATTAATTTCTGTATGGAGGATGGTCATAATTGTGTAAAAAAGGGCGGTTAGTATTATGGCAATGTAAGCCAGTATGGATGAATCGTAGCGGATGTAGTTTTTAAGTAAGTGTAAGTAGTGTTTGAGGTGAAGGGGAAAAATGTTCATGAATGTTGATTTCCTTAGTCTTTCTTAGTCCGTTATAAGTTGAAAATGATGCTCTTTTGTAATTACAGGTGTTATATTAACACAATAAAGTAGTAAAGTCAATTGATATTCTAATTGGAAATTTTTATGTTGATATTGCTACGTGCTCGTCTTAATAAAATTGTATGGCTATGTAAATAAAATTTTAATTTTCCAATGATTGACATGGGGAATTGTTTTGTTAAAATAAAATCATCACTGTTTACAATTATGTATTTAATCATAGTTTCCTGAAAAATATATGCGTGGTATTAATATGTCTAAAAATTTAAAGAGTACGATTTTTTTGTTAATTACATATTTTCTTCTTTTAGTATTGATAATTATTTTTAAATATCCTAAGACAACTAAAGATTTATCTGAACTTGAAAGACAAGGGAAAATTTCAGTATCCGGAAAAGAGTTAAGTATTATTGATGTAAAAAGGACTAAAAATACAACATCTATTTCTTATCTGCTCAAGGATGAAAAAGAACGGCTCTTTGTTATGACTGCTACATGTTTTCCGGTTTTTCCAAGGTATGAGTTGTCTGAAATTATTCCGCTGGAAAAAGAAGAAAGGTATGATCCGCAAGATTTCTATTATGATATTACGGTTTATAGTGATGGTATTTCTTTATACAGTTCAGAAAAATTTCGTTTATCTATTTTCGTGATTATAGTTCCATGGACATTATTTGTAAATATCTTTAATATAGTATGTTATTACAAGCAAGGAACATAATAAATTTTAGACATCCCCTCCCTAATAGGTAATTCAGGAAGGGGATGAATTGTATTCATTATACATCTAGGCCGTATAGTTGATATTGGAGGGAACTTTACTTGTAAATGTATGTTTCGGAATTTGTATATCGTAGATATCTGTTCCATAGGGAATATCTAAAGTAAAGTCGTCTTTCAATATATATTTTTCACCAGAAATTGTGATTTCTGTTCCCGGATCAATACAGTTGAATACGCTTTTATCGTAGGAAAAGTCAGAGGATGTCATAGTATAATATCGCAAATCATACTCTTCTTTTGTATATAGTGGATTTTGTTTTGAATCAGAATAAAAAAAATCTGACTGCTTTAAACCGACTTTTACTGAAAAAAAGCCTTTGGAAATACCTGCATTATTTAGGTAATTTCGTATATCATCATCTGAATAACCAAATGATGGAAGGTTAGAATTCCCGGGAGGAAGCATTAATGCATGACCTGATTTTAATTTATTCCAGAAATGCAAATACCTTTCTGTTTCTATATCATAATCAGAATATCCAAGAATGTTTTCTGAAATTGGCGTGCACAAACTGCCTTTTGGCGTTGAAAATATTGCCAGGCTTTTGCCTGAAGAATTAGTATATTTAAAATATTTTGCACTTCCAAAATCCATCACATTTCTTTTTGCATATGCTTCATATAAAGAGTCAATATTAAGTTTGGGAATATCACTTGCTTTAAATGAAGTTCCATCATGCAGTGTAAATAAATTTCCTATTTGTGTATAACTTCCGCTGCTGTTAAGTTTATTGAGTAATGCTTTTTTGTTTGCGGTAGTTGTGAGATTTTTGCTATTACATGTGGAATTATATTTTATAAAGTTAATTTCCATTAAAATCACCTATTTTAATATTGTGGAATAAGGTGGATATTTGGTATTATCATACACCGGATAAAAGTAAAAAAATCTAATATCAGGTACTAGTTTAACCGTTGAATTGGGATAGAATTCTACATTCCAGGTACTTTTTAGTTTCATATTCAATGCCCCTAGATTAGTTGCAAATTCATCGCCGTGATAAGGAAAAGTAACATTCTTAGTTGAATTAGAATTTGCTATACGAGCACCACTGTATCCAAGAGATAAACTATCTAGTGTAATTTTTGTAACAATAGCATCATCTGGTAGGATATCTTCATCAGCAAGTGAAAATGTCTTCTTTATTGTGCGATTTGTGCGTACTGCATCAAAGCGGATTTTAACTTCATCACTGCTTAACATTGGTGTTCCTACAAATAAAGAATATATATTTTCTTTTTCTGTAGCACCAGTGATATGAATATAATAAGTGCCTTTGTCTGAATTGAATTTGGTTATATTATATCTAGTGCCGTATTTTTTCGGGATTATTTCATTATTATCTGCGTCAAGTAATTCGACATAGGTAGCATTATCGCCATAAGCATGTACAACAGATAAATATTGGATACCGCCTGGAAGATCAATCTTATACCAGTCGTCATCTGATGAAGTAGCCCGTCCTCGTATAGAATATCTACCTGAAAAATCATCTGCTGAAAATCTCTCAGCGATTTCATTTGTAAGATATGTTGTTTGGGCGGTTTCTCGTGTATCATTAGGCTCAATTTCACCTATATTATTTGGTCCCTGAAAAGTAGCATATGAAGTTAAGTTGAAACTAAGTGCTATTAAAAAGGCAATACTAAATTTTGTGATTAATTTTAGATTTCTTTTCTTTTGTGTAGTGGTTTTTTGTAGACATTTGTGAATTTCATCAATATTCCCCTTTCTGAATATTTATAGATTGATATTCATAATACTTTGTTCGATTAAGTTTTCATTGTTTTCACCATTCCTTTCCAAGGCACATACAAATTGTGAAAGTTTAATTAAATTCCTTCACTTGTTTTTCTTTTCCATGAAACGATAATAAATCTTAATATGATTTGAAAATAATATGTCTGTAAAAATATTAAGACTATAGTGTAGTAATTATATTAACACAAGTAGGCGACGATGTCAATACATAATTTGGAAAAGATAGTGTAATTTTACTTGGAAAATTTTAGAGGAAAACTTTCCATCTTAACTTTTCTTTGTTTTTTCAATTGTTAGGCCAATAATTCTCGGAAATTTCTGTAATTTTATCTGTCAAAACAGGGTTATAGATAAGGAAAAAATATTTGAATCATGGGGAATAGATAAATAAGCTGGGAAAAGACTATTGACATTACTACTATAATGTAGTATGTTTGAAAGCGATAAATATAATATTGTTAGTCTATAACTAAAGAAGGGAGGGAAATCGTGAAATTCAGTCTAACATCAATGGAACACGCAATCATGATGTTTTTCTGGGAAAACAAGCGCTGGGCTTCAGGGGCAGAACTGTGGGAGTATCTTAATCGTTCCGGAAAGAATTGCAAGCGCCAGACGGTGAATACTTATTTAACCCGTATGGCTGAAAAGGGTATTTTGACAAAGAATGGGACGAAATACATGTATACCTATACAGAAGAACAATTTGAAGCCGAACGTGCACGGGAAGTATTGGATAATGTCTACCAGGGAACATTGAAGAATTTTTTTGCTGCATTAACAGGTGGAGCAAGGATAACGAAAGAGGAGAAGGAAGAATTAAAGGCATATTTAGATAGCCTGGATGATGAAGGCAGGCAGTGAATGGAAGAAATTGGAAGTAATTAAAAAATTACAGAAGAGGAAATGGGGGATAAATTGGGGATTTACGTTGCAGAGAAAATGAACAAGAGGTCTAAATAATGGATATTTTATGGACAATGTTTATATCGAGCAATAGTCTATTTTTATTGCTTATTACCATTGAGTATTTCAAAAAGGATTTGTTCAGCCAGCGCCTTCAATGTGTATTATTAAAATTAGCGGTATTTTTCTCTGTTTTTCCCATGGTTTTTATAAAGTTTGCGATACAAGCCATAATGGATGAATTTTGGCCTGTAAGAGATCCTATGTTTTTTAAAGTCGAAGGAAAATCACCGCTAATTGCTAAAACACCGGAAGCGTTACATACAAACATGGCATTTAAACTTACCTATGCTGTTTTTATTCTGTGGTTGTGTGTTGCGCTGTTTGTTTTTGCTCGCTATGTGATTATATTGATAAAACTTAAAAGAACCATAGTTAATTCAACCAGTGAAAACGTGCCGGAAGAACTGTTAAAAATTGCAGAAGAACAACGTAAGGAACTTAATTTAAGGAGAAAAGTTGAGTTTCGAGTGGCAAAGGCAGAATTATCTCCCTTTACTCTGGGAATATTTAAACCTATTGTGATTATTCCAGCAATAAAAGATTTGGAAAAACAGAAATTGCTTATTACTCATGAACTGTATCACATCAAACAGTGGGACGAATTAATGAAGCTGATAGCTATGGTTTCCAAAACGATCTATTGGTTTAATCCGTTGAGCCATAAGCTGTATGCGCGGCTGGATTTGGCCATGGAATGTTCGTGCGATGAACTGGTGATAAAAAACATGGATAAAGAAAAACGAAAAAAATATGCCTTTTTAATTTGCGATATGGCAGAGTATAATTTAGATTATCCGGTAATATTGACTGTTTCGTTAAGTAATGATAAAAAAAAGTTAAAAGAGAGAGGGGAATTGATTGTGAGAAACACGAAGAAAACTTCAAAATATGCTTTTTTTCTTTCACTGGGGTTGCTTTTGGTCAGCAGTTTTCCGATATTTGCGTCTGAACGGGTACAAATATTTTCCTGTAATGAAGAACAATATGAATTCTTTTTGGTAGAAGGAGAAGATGACAGTGTTGAGTTTTTGCTGCCAGGTCAACAAAAAAAGTTTGCAAAAATAGAATATCCTGTTCAATTTATCGATGAAGATGGAAATGTATATAACGTAGAAGACATTCATACGCGGGAAGCATGTACCAATCATAATTATGTTAGTGGGAAAGTGACAAAACATATAAAAAACAGTGATGGAAGTTGTGAAGTGAGATATTATGATGGGAAAAGATGTTCCACATGTGGTCATGTTGTTTATGGTCGCCTTACAGATAGTGAATATCATGAAACCTGCCCCCACTAATCCCTAAAATCACATAACATCAAAATAAAACAGGCAGTTCCTTATCAGGGATAATTGCCTGTTTTAAAAGGTTTCAGGGTATTCCAATTTTTTCGATGCCGAAAATAAATCATAAGGTGAAAATGTTTTAATCCTTCTTTTTGTTGTTCTCCTCATTGAGTTTATCTATTTTCCTTAAAATAAAATAGCCCATGACAGTAATCGAAATAACGCTGGCTAAATCTGTGCCTATAAAGTGCTGACATACAAAAAACCCTGCAAAAAAAGTGGTTACAACAGCGATAAAATTCATTTGTCTATTCTCCTTTATTAGTTGTTTGTGTGCATCTTCTACATATAAGTTAAACCCCACTTTCATTTAGGCTTTTGTAGACTTTAAAGTCAAGTTCCGTTGCTGTTTGATATAAAAAGCGGCACATACTTTCTTCTGCACTAATCATTGTACACGGCCTCCACCAGTTTTGCAAGAAAATTCTCTCCGATGAACTGAGCGACCGGCATTGCGACAGCATCTCCCATTGCTTTATAGCCATTGTTATAGCTGCCGGGAAGAATGAAGCTATCCGGTGCGCCCATGAGTCTGGCAGCTTCACGCACTGTTAATAAACGGGCATGGATTTCATCGTTTCTTTTTACAACTAAATATTGCCTGCTGCTTCCGCCCTCAGGAGTTCGCAAACAACCCGCTATGCTGTCAAAACTCAGTTCTAATTGTTGCTCTCCATGACGTGTTCGACGATAACCAGTAGCGTAAACCGTATCATGTTCATTTAGTTTTGCCTGGTGGCGTTCTGGGATAAGCCGCAATACAGCGTCTTTATCAAATTCTGATTCTTCCTCAATGCGCTTATTTCAGACAGTATCCGGGAAGGCATGAGCGATGCGGAATTTGCAGAGGTGGAATTGGAAGCTATTTGGCAGGCTGCCCGATTTTTCTGTTGAAAGTTGCTGTTTTTTGCGGTAAACTGTATCAGTATAGTGTTAACAGGAAGAAGGTGAGTATGTGGCAGAATATACTTTATACATAGATGAGAGTGAAACTTTTAACAACAGTGGGAAAAAATATTTTGTTATGAGTGGTGTTATTATCAGAGAAACTAATTATACGTCAATTCAAAGTGAAATGGAGGCATTGAAGCGGAAAGTCTGGAATAATGCTGCGGGATGTGAAAATTATATTTTGCATGAAAAAGATGTAAGTTTTGCAAATTTTCCTTTAAATTCCAGCAAATTATCGGCTGTGGCAAGCTGTTATCATATTTTTACAGATACAAAAAAAGTACAGTTGCTGTATAACGAGCTTTCAAAACTGTTTAAGAAGTCTGATTTATATACAATAGGGGTATGTCTGGATAAGAGTGTTTTGTTTGCCCGTTATAGAGAAAAAAATCTGAACAATCAGCTAACAATAGCAATACAGTTATTGATTGAACATTACTGCCAGTTTTTAATTATGAACCATGCGGCAGGTGATATTTGCTATGAAGCGATGCAGCCTGAGCAGAATACAAAAATTCAGCAAAGGCTGTATGAACTGAAAGCATTGGGCAGTATGTATTATTCTCCAAAGACGATACAGGATTGTATCAGGGAAATACATTTTGTAAAAAAATCTGAAAATATGATAGGATTACAGTTGGCAGATTTTGTGCCCAATACACTGGGACGGTATGCTGCCGGAATGAAACCCAAAAATAAGAATTTTGCCAAAATTGTAAGAAAGAAGCTATATGATGGCTGTCAGGACAAGACCTATAGGTTTGGATTTAAGGTACTGTCCTAAAAACATCGGTTGAGATTAGGCGTTTTTTTCGTTTTCGAGTGTTGACTTTTCGATAAAATTGGATATAATATAGTTAATGGGATTGTGGCTGTGAGGCGCTAATGAATTTTAGTCAGCTATTTATGAAACAGATTCTTTGGAATCTGCGTATTAGTAAGCAGTCAGTCGAACCCATTAAGAAAGGTTTACTAGAGCCTTGACAGAAATGTTGAGGCTCTTTTTCTTTGAAAGAATCTTTTGATTTTTAATGTAGCTGTAGAGTCACAAGTTATTCACTGATTTAAAATCACAAAAAAGATAACATTCCAAGGTAAAATGTGCTATGATTAAGCTACCAAACAAAAAACAAGCACACATGCCGGAATGTTATCTCTCCTGCAAGGAATAACACAGATTCCGGTGGATTTTGAATATTTTTAAGATTGCGGGAGCACGAAATGCGGAGCAATCTGTATCATAAGAAGCGGCAAAAGACCTTTTGACGCTTCTATCATTATATTCGTTTAAGCAAAATAAAGCAAGTCCCAAGTACCCAAAATCCATCCCTCATCCCTTCTGCGGAGAATGAAATGATTTTGGAGATTTCCAGGAAGAATCCAGTTCATGGACTGCCGGGGTATAGTAATAATGAAGCCTGAACTTTCTAACCCCAGGATATCTTCTGAACTTTTGTTCGATTCTCTGGCTGATGGAGGAGCAGTCTTCCTGCTTCATCTGAAGCATCAGCAGCAGGTATTGGTTTTTACTGTAACGGGTGTAAATATCGGTTCGCCGCAGGGAAACTGCGATGGCTTCCCGAAGGTATTCCATAGTGGTATCTAAGCCGTTCCCTTCCTGAAACCAACTGTTCCCCTCCTGGATTTCTGTAAGGGAACACAAGAGAAGATAATGGGAGAGTCCATCTCTCGCCGTTCTGCGTATCTCATAGCGGTAGGCCCAGGCAAAGGTGGAGTAATTACAGTAAAATCCGCCCTGAGAATTTCCCTTTTCTTCCAGTTCCTGACGGATTTCCCATAGCTGTTTGGAAGAACCGCGAATCTGCATATTAATTTTCTGCACCTGTTCCTGTACTTTGGCAGAGGGCCTCAGTCCCATCTGGTCCATCATGTTTTTTTCCAGCTCCTCCGAAACCTGATAGGCTTCTTTCCAGCGCTCCATTCCCATCAAAGCCTCCATCCAGCCGATATACCATTCTTCATAGGGATAAAGATGCGCCGCCCTCTTGGCGGCTTCGAGCATGGGTTCATACTTTTTTCCCGTCTTTAAAAGCAGCAGGTATTGGCGCATACAATGGGTGTAGAGGTTTTGAAAATAGACCTGCTTCTGTGCAACCCAGGATTCCGAAGTAAGTTCGGGCAGAAATTCTCCCTGATAAAATGCACAGGCTTGCTCCAAAGCTTCCTGTGTCCGGCTTCCAAGTGCATCCTTTGCCGCCGCTTCAAATATTTTGGCATCTACGCGGATTTCCAGATCCGGGGGCTGCCAGCAAAAAATGCCTTTCTTCTGCAGATTATCGTTCTCCTGCATCAGCCCTAATTCTATCAGATATTTTTTCAGCCGGTAAACTAGTACTGCATTGCGTAAATTCCAGTGAATATGCACCCGCTGTCTACGTCATCTGTAAACCCCACGAAACTCGACGTAGCACCACT
>ERZ808037.403-NODE-403-length-41821-cov-5.182805_pt1 | contig 41821 bp, 41 predicted proteins | sample MGYA00380190_ERZ808037 | MGnify/ENA primary metagenome ERZ808037 (study PRJEB31490, sample SAMN06133399) | mouse gut metagenome | isolation source: J9 | host: mice | place: China: Chengdu | collected 2015-05 ...
TTTCCCTTATATCATGCATTTTCTATCGTTGCTTTTTTATAAATTAATTTCATTGGATTCACCTGTCCTTTGATGGACATACATCCTGCTCATATTTGACTCTCCATCACCCTGTACCATACAGAAAAATTTCCATCCATAGCGCTCATAAAAGGAATCATGATCGGTGAGCAGATACAGGGTGTCGATCCCTCTTTCCTTCATATCTGCACAGACAAACTGCAGCAGCGCACCGGCAATACCGTTACACCGCTTATCCTCCTCAACAAAAACAGCACAGACATTAGGCGTTAAATCTTTTCGATTATGGAAATCATTGGCAATAACACCTAATCCGCCGATAATCCGCTCTCCCTCCACAGCCACATACCATTGCGGAACAGCATTCTCCTTTTTCAGGCACTCTTCCATGCTTTCCAGATAGGCGGATAAAGGAATATTCCACTTTTCATGAAACCACCGGGCAGCACGTTCTTTTAATTCCGGCTGATCAACCAACCGCAAAATACGATAATTCATCTTTACTCTTCCCTTCTATAACTATATTTTACCAGCAAAGATTTTTGATATTCCGTCTTATTCTAAGCTAATAAAATCATTATGCGATTTTTTCTTTTACCGCGTTTAAGGCATACAATGTATCAGGATCAATATCTATGCAAGCAGAATTATCTCGATTTCCAGACACATCCCATGCTAAAGTATCATTCATTACTGTACATGTATTCATAAAAACAGTAATTTCTCTTAATTGAACAAATATCTCTTTTTCTAACAAAGGCTTCACATCATAACAAACAATTTTTCCATCTTCAAAATATACATATACGGTAAATTCCTCTGTTGGAACTACCTGAACAACTTTGGGTATCATCGTTTTAGTCATTCCTTTCGCTGCGCTCAAGGCACAAACACGTCATGAAAAATGTTGCGCCCCTCCATCCTTTGTTTTATAATTCTTCTATGGAATAGCAATACACTACAGAGCACGGAAGGAGGAGTGGCGAATTTTATTTTCGACCCCGTATTGTTATATGTGTCGTCATCCTTTCAAGCACAAACAAATGGGACTTTGAGCCCGGACTCTTATCATTGGTAATAAACCATGTTTATTTAGTCGCAGGATGACAGTCAATGTTGCTATTCTTTTTGTAATAATAACTAACTTTTATTTTGCTGCTAAATATTGGTAAAAAATAGGGATTTTGACCCCTTATTTAAGTGCGTCCCAAATCTACTTTTTTTTCACTCTTTTCCTCCGTACTGTTTTTCTATTATTTTTACTACAGGATCTCCCTTTTTATCTTGCCATAGTATAACCTATCATTTTATATCTGATGAAAGCTAACGGTTTGTCCCTTCATTGATATTTTTCCAACCTGATAGCCATATTGGTTAAGTTCTTTTTTGTAGCCTAAGAAGGAATGAACGATGGGGATGCCTGCAATCTTTTCTATTTCCTTAAAAGTCAATAAAAGAGAACCGCTCAATCCGATTACGGTCAACAGCACATCGGTACATCCGTTTCTTCCAGTTGACGGAAATTAAGACGGGCATTGCGCAATCCCAAATCAGTAAAGTAATATTTGACTGGCGTGTCAATATATCTTTTCCCCTTAATATCATATCGAAAGGCACTGTCAATCAGGAAGGAATCACAAAGATAATCAATATATCTCTTAATGGTTGTGTTACTGATGGTTTTCTGCTTGACACTCTTGAAAGTAGCCGATAACTTTGTCGGATTTGTAAGTGAGCCGATAGCTGATGAGAGGATGTTCAGAAGTTCCTCCAATTCTGTTCGGTTGCGTACATTATGTCTGCCTACAATATCTGATTTAAATAGATATCTCTCTTGATTTCCATATCATCATCCTGCCTTCTATTGAAAATTTTTGCGAGTTATCGCATTTTTTTCCAATAATTATATCCTACTCGAACCAATTTTACAACTTCTAATAAAAATTTTTGCGAGTTATCCAATTATATGTAGTAAGACTTGTAATGCTTTGTAAACAACATGATTATTTTTATCGAATTAATTCCAATCTCATGTAAATAATTTCTTGAAATCCCGTTATGCGGGAATTAAAACCTTTAGGGTTTCTGCCATATTCAACAAATCCGTTTTTTTTATACATGGATATTGCACGTTTATTTTCAGCAACCACATTCAGTTCAAGCTGGATATATCCCGCAGCCTTTGCACACTCAATACACGCTGTTGTTAATGCCTGTCCAATTCCCATCCCCCAAAATTCTCTGGCGACACTGATTCCAAATTCAGCACGATGCCGTACCTTATATTTTGAACCTATTGATTCGATTCCAGCAGTTCCCACAACTACATTATCAACTACGGCGACGATTTCAATTTCATTTTTGCTTTCGGATTTTTCTTTTAGAAAGTGGCTTTCCTGTATCACATCAAAAGAATTCTCATCAGGATAGGTAAGTAAATAATCGGTTTCGCTATGAGTCAAATTAAAGTTATCAAGCACAGCCTGCCCATCACTTTCCATTCCATTTCTTAAACAGCATTCTATACCATTTTTTAATATTATCACTTGATGATATTCCATACCATGTACCTCTTTTATTTACATACTAAAATCAAAATTTTTAAGGATTCAGTCAGGCATATAAACTGGAATCTAGATCGCATCCAGACTCCCGCCATAATTTCTGGTATTCCATATTTCATCAAATTCTTCTTTGGAAATAATCGTTGCATAAAAGCCTTCTCCCCAGACCTTTGCGTTAAATTCATCAACGGTGGGGATTGAGCATACTTCTATAACATCACGATAGAAATCATTCTCAATCTTTACTGTCCGGTCTGCAAAAACTTCCATCTCTCTAAGTACAAAGCGGTTATCCTTCAAATCTACTTCATAAAAATATATCACAGGCATATCATCAGATTCATATGCCATAAATAACTGTATATACTCAATATCGCTTTCCATTGACCAACACCTCTCTATCAAACCCCGAATTTCTGCATGATAAAGGTCAGAAGTATATTCCTGTATTTTTTTAAATAGATTGATATATAAATTGGAACTGTCAGCACTGAACCACATAACGATAATGCAGCATATCCACACCCCTGTAATGCTTTATCCATGAATCTGTCATTGTCATTCCGTTCCTTATGGCTACATTTTGAGATGCTCTATTGGATTCTCTGATAATAGAGCAAACTTCCTCTGCTTTTAATACTTCAAATGCATACTTTTTACATGCCTTTGCTGCCTCGATGGCATATCCTTTATGCCAATATAATCTCTCGAAAAGATAGCCTATTTCAAGTACTTCTTCATCTTTCCAGGGCTGCATGGTAAGTCCGCATTGCCCGATCATTTCATCCGTTTCTTTTAAAATGACTGCCCATAAACCAAAACCCCATTTTTGATAACGGGAAATTTGTCGTTCAAGCCATTCCTGAACTTCATCATCACTGAACGCTCCCTCATATGCATACATTGTATCTTTATCTTGTAAGATTTTACACAAAGACGCAAAATCAAATGGATTCATCTCACGCAGGTATAATCTCTCTGTTTCAAGTATCATATTTCCTCCATACATTCCGCTTTGTTGCTATAAATCAATATTAATTTCATATGTATCATCTATAAGCACATAGTTTACATTGTATTTTTGAGCAAGTTCTAAAAATTGTCTATTATCTTTCAAAACATTTTCCAGTGTACAACATCCATCATCTAAACGACTTTCTATGACATTTGCATAGCTTTTTATACTGGAAAAATGATTTTTTATATAAGCTTCACTCATTATAAGGCAAAAATATTTCATATGCCTGAGATATTCCTTTGTAAAATCCTTTGACCAATCAAAAGGAATGTAACATCCTTCGACAATAAGATTTTGCTTGTTCTCAATCGCTGTTTTAATTATTTCACGAATAACCGGCCACAAATAATTCGTAAGTTCACAATCATCTTCCGGTGTAAGTTTCGTATAACCGCTGCGAATTAATCCCATCTTCAAGTGATCTATAGATAAATAGGGATAATTATATTTTTCCAGTAATTTTTGTGCAAGTACAGTCTTACCTGTATGCGATGCACCTGTGATTAATAAAACCATTTTTCCTCCTAAATTGGAATTTACTTAGTTCTTTTGGCAAACTTATATTCTTTCATTCATTAAACATCTCCATATCATTTAGTTTAACCTATACATAGGTATCTTTCCAAATAAGTTTTTCCGTTTCATCTTTCCAGAAATACACATTTTTTCTAAATCTTCTTAAAATTAGCCTTTCTGTTTCTGCTATAAATAGTTTGTTTTCCATGTCACACGCTTCCTAAACGAATAATCTTTACTTGTTTCTTTTTTGAAAACTTACCAATAACTTTGTTTACCCTAACAGTCAATAGAATACTCCATAATCCACAGCATCTATTCCAAATCATCATCATTACACGCAATACAGCCAAAAATAGAATGATAAATTCCATGCTTTTCACATTTAGGATAACCATTTTTTATCGGCTCATTAAGTTCAACATCTTCTAACCATTCTCTCGTTGCTTCCTCATCAATATCTTCTATTTGAATTGCCTGAAACATTTCATACAAACAATCTATCCGATTAAAAATCATTTCTTCATTAGGTTCATAGGAAAGAGTTTCCCAACCTATTCTTTTTTTTACACCATCAAGCACACGCAGCATAAATTGTTTTTGTCTTTCAAAATATTCCTTTTCCCACAACATTTCCGTAATGTCAAATCCAACCGTTCCCCTTCCAACGATATTTTGATCTTTCATCATCAACCAGACCATCATATTTCTCTCATCATCTGTCCTAGCCAATCGAGAACCGCTCAATCCGATTACGGTCAACAGCACATCGGTACATCCATTACTGCACTGACATGTTTTTTCACGAAAATTTATCAAATTACTCATATCTTCCCCTTCTATTGGATGTTTTCATTATCACCGTTTAATTTTAAGATTTCTTTTGCTGCTTCCTCAGGAGCACGAGTTTTAAGATAATCGATAATTTTCTTCCTATCATTTTCAGAATCACCCCACCAATAATACGGAGATGAACACATACGTTTTAACACTGCGGGCTTATAAACTTTCTTCATTCGATAATTTTCAATATATGCAGAGCGCATAATAACTTCAATATATTTATTTCCATATCGAGGCAAACCAATTACAACAATGTTTTCATATCCATCTCCCCATTGAACCGGTGCAAGATATACTTTCGTTCCGCGAGAAAAATGTTTTGTCCCATTTTTTATTTCTCGTTTCAAGCCACACTCATGTTCCTGCACAATATTTCCAACAAGACACCAACACCAATGATGACCATATTCCGTATATTTTTCATAGGATTCTGCAACTGCTGTTTTGTATTTTTCATAAAAATCTTCCAAAGAATAAAATGCCTTTCCTTTTTTAAATATTAGCAGTTGCTTTTTCCTGTCCAATAGAATTACTTTTACATTCCCTTTTGATAATTGTTCATCCAGGAAGAACTCGTGTGTCTTACTTCATGCCTCTCCCTCTCCAAATTCCAATTTTATAGCCTGTAGGTTTCCTTTTCTACAACATAATAAATATCTTTCCCTGTTTTCTCTTCAAAATATCTTTTTAGTCTTATATTTGCATCCCATTTTTCCTGCGGATAATAACCATACCTTCTTTTTACATCACTCATACGCTCTTCTATATCTAATACGCATTCACTGCCTGCCAAAGAATCACACAACTGAATCAACCTGTCATAGTCATCCATAACAACTTTAGCCAAAGCACGATTAATCAACTCCAATTCTTCATCAGAGGTATCAAATTTTCCAATATAATCTTTCGTCGATTGATTGTGAAATGAGTGCGTAAGGCAAACCTTTGCGACTTCATCATATCCCAATGCTTTCATATAAGTATAGCCATCGGATACATGCCCTAAATGCCTGACCCCAAACTTTCTTCCAATGTCATGAAGTAATCCCAGTACATAGGCTTTTTCCGCATATAACCCATCGCATAATCCAGCTATTTTTTCCGCACAATGCGCGGTAATCCGACTATGATTTCCCCAGGGCCCCGGATTATCTTTTTCGGCCTCTCTTAACAATCTTTCAGCTTCTATTCTTGTAGGTATCATTTCTTCTGTATCATCTCCATCTATTAGATTTAAAACTTACCCATCTCTTATGATTATAAATGATTTTCCTCTCTCTGGCAAAACCTTTTTCCCTTCTGCGGAAATTTTTTCTACAAAAAGCCATAAAAAAGAGTTAAATTTTTATATTGACTTTCCGGGAATTACGCGATAATGTAGTACATTGTAGAATTTGAAATCAGGCAAGGAGTGATTACCCATGATAGCTGTGACGAGAGCAAAACAAGCCTTTGACTGGCATTATTTTATTAAGCACATCGCCATTATCGCCGTCCCTGTCGCCCTGCAAAACCTCTTAACCACGACGGGAAGCATGGTGGATACGATGATGCTGGCTTCTTTAGGGGAAAAAACCGTGGGTGCCGTAGGTCTGTGCGCGCAGTTTTCCAGCCTGATGTTTGCGGGCTACTGGGGCTTTGTAGGCGGCGGGATGCTGTTCTTTTCGCAGTACTGGGGCGCGGGGGACGAGGACGGGATTACACGCTCCTACGGGCTGACTCTCTCCTTTATGCTGACCGTGGGCTTTCTTTTTGCTGCTCTGGCCCTGATTTTCCCGGATGTGGTGATGAATATTTATACTGATAAAAAAGAAATCCAGGACATCGGCATTACCTATTTAAAAATCGTGGGTTTTGCCTACCCCCTGCAGATTTTTGCCATGGCCATAAGCGCTCTTCTGCGCTCCATTGAACAGGTGAAGGTTCCTCTCTACGGAGGGATCGCCTCGGTGATTGCCAACTGCTTCTTTAATTACCTGCTGATCTTCGGCAAATGCGGCCTTCCGGCAATGGGTGCCTCCGGTGCTGCTTTAGGGACGGTTCTTGCAGGTATGGTGAACCTGATCGTGCTCTTTGCCTTTATCATCAAAAAAAGACTCCCCTTCGTCCTTGCCTTCTCCCGGCATTTTCGGTGGAGCCGTATATTTGTAAGGGAATATTTACAGAAATGCTTTCCGATTCTCTGCAATGAAGTGCTGATCGGTATTGGAAATATGATGGTCAATATCGTCTTAGGCCACCAGAGTGAACAGGCCATCGCCGCCGTTGCCGTGTTTCGGACGCTTGAAGGACTGGTTATCGCCTTCTTCAGCGGTTTTTCCAATGCAGCGACGGTTCTGGTCGGAAAAGAGGTAGGTGCCGGGCATCACGAAACGGCTTACCAGCGGGCCTGGCGTCTGGTTTATCTGTGCAGCGGTCTGATTGGCACAGCCTGCCTGGTCTTAAACGCCGTACACAATCCTCTGCTTCACGCCATGGGCCTGCACGATGAATCCTACCGGATCGGCACGGGAATGCTGATCATCTACAGTGTCGCCGCCGTTATCCGCATGGGAAACTGGGTACAGAACGATACCTACCGCTCCGCCGGGGACGCCGCCTTTGGCTCCATTATGGAAATCACCTTTATGTATCTTATGGTGCTTCCCTGCGTCTACGGAGCCAATTACGGGCTGCACGCCCCCTTCCTTCTGGTGTTTGCCCTCTGCTATGTGGATGAACCGATTCGCTATATTATCATGCAGTTCCACATGTATTCCGCCAAATGGATTAAGCCTGTGTCGGATGCGGGACGTGCGACGATTGCAGAATTTAGGGAAAAGCACAGAGTGAAGCTGAAGCGCTAATCACCCCATATTCTTCAGCACCCGCAAAACCACCCGCGTCCCCTTTCCTTCTTCGCTCGAAAGTTCCACCCCGCAGGGGACGCCGTACCCCAGGCGTATCCGCTGGTGGACATTCCACAGGCCAAAACCCTTCTCCTGGCCTGTGTTCTCTTTGTCAAAATCGTTGGCTTCCCGGTTCATCCTCTCTTTTAACTGCTGTAAAGTTTCCTGACTCATCCCCTCCCCGGTATCCTCCACAATCAGCAGAAGGTATTCTTCTTCCTCCTGTGCAAATATCTGGATGCATCCTATGCCCTCCCTGGATTTCACCCCATGATAGATGGCGTTTTCCACGATGGGCTGAAGGATGAACTTCATTATCTTATACTCCATCAGCGAAGAAGGAACATGCATTTCCCAGCGAAGCTGATCGGCAAAACGGATTTTTTGTATCTTTAAATAATACATTACATGCATCAGTTCATCGCGCACCGTTACCTTATCCTGCCCCTGGTGAAGCCCTAAACGGAAAAGCCGGGATAAATCCGTGACCAGTTCTGCCACCTGCTCGTCCCCGTTCTGCCGGGCCAGGATATTGACGGAATCTAGGGTATTGTACAAAAAATGAGGATTAATCTGGTAGACCATGGCCTGCAGTTCCAGCCTCCGGCTCTGCTCTTCCTCTTCCTTTACCCGGAAAAAAAGCATGGAGATCTGCTCGGACATCTGGTTCAGCAGACGGCCCAGATCCCCGATTTCATCCCTTCCCGTCACCCTGACCTTGGCGGAAAAATCTCCCTTTCCGTAACGGGCCATGGTTTCCTTCATCACCTGTATAGGGCGGGTAATCCGATCGGCTAAAAGGATGCTGATTCCCGCCGAAACCACCAGGGCGGCGATTAGTACCCGCGCAAGCTTATAGAGAAGTTCCTTCGCCGGCCCGAGAATCAGGGTTTTATCGCTCCAGGTCCGCAGCTTCCAGTCGCCGATTTCCCTTTCCGTGTGCAGCAGATCTTCATAATTATCATAATAGCGGTAAAAAAAGCCCTGTTCTGTCACTTCAAAGCCATTGCGCACACCCTTAAGAGAAAACCTCTGGCTGTTTTGCAGGCGGAACTGGTTAAACAGATTTAAAATCTGCGCATTGTCAATCTGAAGAAAGAGATAAGCTGACCGTTTCTCCTCCGCAGATGTGCGCACCTTTCCAAAAACCATCATGCTTGTCGTGTTATAGCCGCTGTCCCAGACGATTCCCCCGGCATAGCGCTCCGCAGTGCTGATCCGGTCAATAAGATAGGTTCTGACCTTTTCCTCTTCCTCACCTGCCCCGACAATCTCTCCCGCCTGGTTCATCAGAAACAAATCGCAAATCCAGTCGTTTTCTTTTACAGCGGCCCTCACCCACGCTTCAAGTTTCTGCCTGTCCTCCCCCTTTTCCCATAAAAGAGGAAGAAGGGCGGACAGTTCTCCCCCCTCTAACAGCTCTTCCATCACCGTTTCCACGTTCTGCCGGAAAAAAAGGATGGATGAGCACAGCGACTCCGCCAGCTTTTCCTGGCTTTCTTTCTGCATATTCATCTGGTAATCCGAAAATACCTGATATCCGGTCATTCCAAATAAAAGGAACAAAATAATAATTGCCCCGCCAAAGCACACGATAATCTTTGCCTTAATCGTCCGAATCATCTTTTTTCCCCACACGCTTCCTGTACTGCCCCGGTGTTTCTCCCGTCTGTTTTTTAAACTGCAGGCTGAAATAATAGACGCTGGCATAGCCTACGGCCTGCGCTATCGCCTGGTGCTTCATCTCCGTGCGCTCCAAAAGCTTCCTGGCCCGCTCTATCCGTTTCTGGGTTAAGTATTCAATGCAGGTAATTCCCATCTGCTTTTTAAACAGCCGGGAAAAATACCCGGCGCTGACATGAAGGCGCTGTGCAATATCATTTACCCCGAAATCCTCCTGGCTTAAATGCTCTTCAATTAGCTTTATCGACTGAAAGACCAGGTTTTCTCCCTCCTGACCAAGCCGTCCCCCTGCCTTTAACACCACCTCGGCATCCTTAAAGGATAAGGAAATTTCCATCCAGTCCCTTGCCAGACGCCCTGCTGCCGCCTGCACTTCCTGATGGATTTCCGATCCGAAAAGATAGGAAAACAGCAAAAGCTGGGAAGAATCCGGCTCATGGGAAAGCAAAAGAACCACCCTTTTCTCTCCCATCCGAACCCAGTACATGCAGCCGGAAAACGCGCCTTTCGCTGCCTCCTCTATACTGTTTTTCAAATCTTTCCCGTTTAAGTTTTCCTTCCCCTTCCACACCGCCGCCACACAGCACAGCCCTCTGTCGGGAAAAACAATCCCTGCAAGTTCCATCCTTCGTTTGGCATCCTGTTTATCCGAAACCTCGCCCTTTAACAGTGCCCGCCAGAAATCCGCAGCCAGCTGCGGACGGAAAACATGGATAAATTCCTCCGACTCTCTGACCTGCTGCTTGATCTGGCGGCTTTCCTCTACCTGGCGGAATGCCTCCAGCACAGTATTTTCCAGTTCTGCCGGGACAATGGGCTTTAACAGATACTTAAACACCCCGGCCTCAATGGCCTCCCTGGCATAGGTAAAGTCCTCATAGGCAGACAGAATAATCACCCGCATCCAGGGCCAGGTGTCATAAATCTTCTTTGCCAGTTCAATTCCGTTCATTTTCTGCATATAGATATCCGTTATCACTAAATCAAAGGCTTCGTTTTCCAGCAGTTCCAGCGCCCTGGCCGCATTTTCTGCCATCACAAGCTTCTGGCATCCGATTTTTTCCCAGTTGATAATCGCCCGTATCCCGTCCCGGATAATTTTTTCATCATCCACGAACAATATTTTCATTCGCCAGCCCTCCCGCACACTTCCATCTGCCATCTACCTTTTAGTATAACGAAATCCGCCACAAGTTTCCAGTGTTAATGATTTCCTTTTGCCAAAAGCTTATCCGCATAGACAGCAAGAACCAAAATCGTCCCTTTGATCAGATACTGGTAAAACGAAGGCAGATTAACCATATCCAGCCCGTTATTGAGCACAGCCAGGAAGGCAACCCCGAGAAGGGTTCCAAAAACACCTCCGTTCCCGCCGGACATCCCGGTTCCCCCCAGAGCAACCCCGGTAATCAGATCCAGTTCGTAGCCCTTGGCTGCCACGGTTGAGGCACTCGAGAGCCGGCCCACCAGAATCAGACCGCTTAACCCTGCCATTGCCCCGCACAGGGTGTAGCAGAGCAAAAGAATCCTCTCCGGGCGGATTCCCGCCAGACGGGCAATTTCACGGTTTCCGCCCACGGCATAGACCTTACGCCCGGTTCTGGTATAGGTTAAAAAGAAAAACATCACGCCGAACACAGCCAAAAAAAGGATCAGCTGCACGGGGATCGGGCCGATATGCCCCTGACCAAGGAAACTGTAGCCGTCATCCATAAAGGTGATCGGCGAACCGGACACCCCGCGGACCACAAAGTCGGCAACCACATAGACCAATCCGCGGGCGATGGACATCATGGCAAGGGTAGCCACAAAGGGGGCAATGTGCAGCCGCGCAATGCACAAACCATTGAACAGTCCCAGCAGTCCGCAGCCTGCCATCGCTGCAGGGATCGTCACGATAAACGGAAGCTTTATCGGATTGGCAGCCCCGATTCCCTTGCCCAGAAGCCCCGCACCCAGCACGCCGGCCAGCGCCATCATCGAACCTGCGGAAAGATCCGTTCCCCCGGTTAGAATCACCAGCGTCATCCCCAGGGAGGCAATCCCGTACAGGGACATCGTGCACAGAATATTGTCCAGGCTCCGGGGAGCGGCAAACTCTGGGCGGATAGCCGTAAATCCGATAAACAGCAGCACCAGCAGCAGGAAAATCAATTTCTGCTGGTTAAGGCTTCTTTTTTGTCTTTCCTTTCCATCCTTCATTTGGCGGCCCCTCCTTTCTTTTTCTGTGCGGGTCTTACGTGCAGATACTTTCCGCCGACCGCCAAAATTACCACCAGACCCTTAATCAGCAGTTTATAGTAGGTGGGAAGTCCCATCATGTTCATGCCGTTTTCAATTACGCCAAAGATAAAAATACCAATCACCGTGCCAAGCACAGAACCCTTTCCGCCCGACTGCAGAGTGCCGCCCAGCACAACGCCGGCGATAACATCCATCTCGTAGGCTTCCCCGGCTACGGCAGAGGCCGAGGCCACCCGGGCAGTCATTACAATCCCTGCCAGACCGGACATCATTCCCATAAGCACATAGGTCAGACAGATATTCTTTTCTACCGCAATCCCCGAAAGTTCTGCGGTTTCCCGGTTTCCGCCGACGGCAAACAGCGAACGGCCGTAAGCAGTATATTTTAAGAGCCATCCCCCAGCCAGTGCTACAAGAATAAATAAAATCGCCGGAGCCGGGATAAAGCCGGCATAACCCTTACCCAGCCAAGCAAAATGTTCCGGAATCGGCTGGAAATTAATGGGATAACCTCCGGTATACAGGTAGGTAAGCCCCCGGGCAAAGATCATCATCGCCAGGGTTGCAATAAACGGTTCCACCTTAAGCTTTGTAATCATCAGGCCATTGACCAGACCGATACACCCCGCCGCCAAAAGCCCCAGGGCAATCGCAGCAATCACCGGACATTTAAAGAGATTACTGGTGATATAGTCACTGTATCCGCCTACCAGGAGAGAGGCCGTTACCGCCCCGGAGAGCGCAAAGGTCGAACCAACGGATAAGTCAATTCCCCCGGTCAGCAGCACAAGGGTCATGGCAATGGACATCATCCCCTTAATGGAATTTAAGCGGATAATATCCAGCAGGTTTCCCCGGGTTAAAAAATTCGGCACCAGAAGGCTCATCAGCCCGGTGAGCAAAAAAAGTGCAGCCAAAAGCCGTAAATTATCCTTTCTTCTCTGCATTGCTTCTCTCCTTTTCCCGCCCCTGCCCTGCGGCAAAGGCCATAATCGTTTCCTCGTCAAATGCATCCCGCGCCAGTTCCCCGGTGATTTCTCCCTCATGCATCACTAAAATCCGGTCGCAGATCCCCATAAGTTCCGGCATCTCCGAAGAGATGATCAGGATTGCCATCCCTCTTTCCACCAAGGTTTTTACCAACTCATAAATCTCCACCTTTGCTCCCACGTCAATTCCCCGGGTCGGTTCGTCAATAATCAAAAGGCGGCAGTCGGCAAACAGCCATTTTCCCAAAACCACCTTCTGCTGGTTTCCCCCGGAGAGATTCGACACCGTTTCGTTGATTCCCGGTGTGACAATATGAAGGCGGCTCCGATAATCCTCTGCAGCCTCTGCTTCCCTTTTTAAGTTCAGCTTTCCCCACTGCACCAGCTTCTTTAGATTCGCCAGGGTCGTATTTCCCCTGACATCCATCATCAGCACCAGACCCTGATTCTTCCGATCCTCCGGCACAAGCCCGATCCGATTGGCTATGGCATCCCTGGGTGAACGGACAGCAAGAACTTTTCCGTCCATTTCGACTTCCCCGCTGCTGATTTTATCCGCGCCGAAAACAGCCCTGGCAAGTTCTGTTCTCCCCGCCCCCACTAATCCGGCAATCCCAAGGATTTCCCCCTGATGAACCGTAAAGCTGATATCCTTTAACTTGTCCCTGGTCGAAAGACGGCGGACGCTTAAGACAGGTTTTCCAATCTTTACGCTGGCCTTGGGATACATATCTGCCAGTTCCCGCCCGACCATCATCCGAATCATATCGGGAATCTCCACATCCTTTACCTTTGCCGTACCCACATAGCAGCCGTCACGAAGCACCGTTATCCGATCGCCGATTGCCTTGATTTCTTCCAGATGATGCGAAACGTAGATCACGGCAACCTGGCGGCTTTTCAGCTTTTGAATTACCGCAAAAAGATGGTCAATTTCCTTCTGGGTAAGCGCGGCACTGGGCTCATCCATTATAATCAGCTTTGCTTTTTTGGAAAGGGCTTTGGCAATCTCCACCATCTGCTGCTGTGCAACCTTAAGACGGGAAACCGGCGTTTTCGGATCGATATTAAGGCCCGCCTCCAAAAGCAGTTCTCTGCTTTCGTCATAACATGTTTTCCAGTCAATCATCCCGTTTTTCTTCCTTGGCTGCCGCCCCAGAAAGATGTTTTCAGCCGCACTCAGATAGGGAAGAAGGGTAAATTCCTGATAGATAATCGAGATTCCCAGATCCTCGGCAAGCTTTGGCGTCAACCCTCCCACAGCTTTTCCTTCGATGTAAATCTCACCCTCATCCCTGGCATAGGCACCCGCTAAGATCTTTAGCAAGGTCGATTTTCCCGCCCCGTTTTCCCCTAAAAGGGCGTGTACCTCCCCGCAGAAAACCTCCAGATTTACCTTGGAAAGCGCCTTTACTCCGGGAAAGGATTTACTGATATTGACCATACGAAGATACGTATTATCCATGGTTTTTCTTCCTCCTTCTTCGGACTTCCTCGTTTAATCTCTGCATTTGCTCCTCTTTGGGAACTGCGGTTTCCGTCAGAAGATACGTTTTTCCAAGACTTGCATATTTCCCGCGTCCCAGGCGGTGATAGGGCAAAAGCTGATAATCCGAAACGCCGGGAAGATTTTGGATAATCCAGTCCGTCATCGCGCCGATATCCTCTGTGCGGTCATTAACTCCGGGAATAACCGGTGTGCGGACAATCACCTTAAGCCCCGTATTTTCTGTATCTTTTCCATTTTTCCCCTTTTTCATCTCGGTCACATATGCAGATACCTTCCGCATATTTTCCTGAATCATTCTTGTCCCGACTCCCGTATAATAGCGATGCTTTTCTTCATCCAAAAGCTTCATATCCATAAATAAAACATCCACAAAGGGCAGACATGGGGCAATCGCCTCCCACTCGGCATACATGCTGCTTTCCATGGCTGTGTTAAGCCCCAGAGCCTTTGCCCTCTGCAAAAGCTTTAAGAGAAATGCGGGCTGGACAAACGGCTCTCCGCCGGTTACGGTAAGCCCCCCGCCGCTACTCTCATAGATGGCCTTATCATGCATCACTTCTTCTAAAATCTCATCGGCCGAAACCTCCCGGCCCATCACTGAAAGCGCCTCTGCATAGCACGCCTTGCTGCATAAAAACCCGCCTTCATCAGAACCTTTTTTGTAACAGTTTTTACGGCAGATTTTCGTGTCAATCACCAAATCTTCCCCTTTATCCGAAACCTTTTTTTCCCGAATCCCGCCGTAAGGACAGTGCTTTATGCAGCTTCTGCAGCCGATGCATTTATCCCGGAAAAACGCCAGTTCAAAACAGCCCTCCTGTGATTCGGGGTTGCTGCACCACTGACAGCGCAGAGGGCAGCCTTTAAAAAATACATTGGTGCGGATTCCCGGCCCGTCGTGCAGGCTCCAGCGCTGGATATCGAAAATCCTTCCCCTGATGTCAATCTCCGGGTTTTCTTTTCTGTTTTCTTCTTTATTCATCCCGTTTTCCTTTCTGTTTATCTATAGAAAAACGGCGCTGCCAAATAAATTACAGCGCCGCACAATCCTTAAATCCGCTCTTCGGTTCGCTCAATAATATCCTGCTGCACCTTCTTTTCCAGGTTCACAAAATATGCTGAATAGCCGGCTACCCGCACGATTAAATTCTGATATTTGGCGGGATCGGCCTGTGCCCTGAGCAGGGTATCGCGGCTGACAACATTAAACTGCATCTGCATCCCTCCCAGAGAAAAATAGTAGTCAATTAAGTTCACCAGACGAGTTAAGCCTGCATTTTGTTCCATCGTTTTCTCTCCTTCCATCCCCATTTAATCCCGCAAATCCTGCGGCAGCAGCTTTAAGTTATAAAGTGAGCCTTCAGACAAGATTATATTTTTACATTTGGAAACAGACTGTACCGCAGCGGTCGGGCCTTTGGTATCCGTTCCGCGCATGGGCGACTGCCCGTCGGAAAGCGGCACATTTCCTTCTCTTCCGTCGGGTAAAGCCCCGGTCAGCAGACCAAACGGCGTATTGGAAGAAACTGTGGTCGTGGATGCCTGAAAAATCCCGCCTATCGGTCCCCGTCCATAGCGGGTATTCTTATATTTGGGAAGTTCTTCACACACCGACTCTAATACCCGGCTCACCATCCAGTCAACTTCTTCCACATCGTTCCCATACTTGGGGACATGCAGGCAGAGCTGCTGAATCTGCGGCCCGGTAGGGCTTGTCGTCATATCCTTAAAATTCGTTAAAAGTGCATGCTTAAGCTGCTCACCGGTCAGCTTCTTATCGTCAAATACCAGTTTTTTCACCGCATAGAGGCTGTTTCCCGTATTGGCTGTACCAATAGTTTCATTGCCGGTAAAATCATACTTTGCCCCGCCTCGTTTAATCGACTTTCCGCGTTCTAAAACCGTCAGCGTACATCCCATAATCGACGTCAGCGGCTCTTCCATGTACTCTTCCCACAGACGGTCGGTAAAATTATCCATAATCACATGGATTTGCGCATAGTAGCGCATCTGATCCTGGAAGGCTTCCCATAACTCCTCAAAACTTGTAAAGGTCGCCAGATCCTTTCCGTTGCTGTTGGGGTGAAGGGTCACGCCGCTTCGGGGATCTCTTCCATTGTACAGGGTTACTTCCAAAATCTTTGCCAGGCAAAACCATGCTGCCCCGGTTCTTCCTCCGCGCAGTCCGGCGACTCCCGGCTCTGCACAGCCCACGATACAGTAATCCGAAGCGTCTTTTCTGCTGTAGCCGCGGTTCATCATGGCAGGTATGTAGAGATCGTCGTTGGCTACCGCGGGGAAACCTGTTCCCAGTCGGATCGTTTCGGCAATCTTTAACTTAAATTCCTCCGGCGTGTTCTTGTGCCAGCGTACATAGTGGGAGGGCTGAAGCGTCCGTGTATTGGCAATACAGTCCATAATCAGATAAGATAATTCGTTTGTTGCGTCTTTGCCCGTTGCCGGGTCAATTCCTCCGGTTGTTAAGTTCTGGAAAATCGGCTTTCCTCGAAAATACGCGGTATCTTCCCAGGAACGCATCCTCTCTACTGTAGAAAGCAGGACAAAAAAGTTTTCCACCAGTTCCACGGCAAGATCCCTGGTCAGCCTTCCCTCTTCAAGATCCTTTCGATAGTAGGAAATCATCACCTGATCGAAGCGCCCGGGACTGATACCCTGGGCATTGTCCTCGATTTGTATGCCAAACTGAACAAAGGTCATAAACTGCAGGGCTTCGTGGAAGGTTTGGGCCGGGTTTTCGGGAACTTTTTTGCATATCCTGGAAAGTTCTTCTAATTCAGCCCTGCGCACAGGGTTTTCTTCCTTTTCTGCCATTTCCTTCGCCAGCTTATGATAGCGGTGCGCATAGGCAATCAATGCCTCACAGACGGTTTTTGCCGCCTGGTAAAAACGCCGCTTTTCCATCCCCTCCACCGTCCACAGTTCCAGCGCCGAAAGTTTTTCTTCACAGATCCCAATAATTTCCTTTAACCCGTGAGCAAACAGCCAGGGCCATGGCGGGGTGAGATGCCCGCAGCCGCCGTGCATAAAGTTGACGATATTAACTGCGCCCACATCATCCTGGGCAGAGATGGCTTCCGGCGGAAGATTGGCATAGAGTCGGTCTTTATGGGTATTTCCCTTCCAGAAATGAATGATTTGCTCTAACTCCGGCACATCGCTGCGCTTGTATTCAATCTTGTCCGCCGGACGCTTATCCGGATAATAAGGCTTTCCGTGGATAAACTCCTCCTCCAGAAAATCCACGGCATATTCAGGAAAGAGCGGTGCATAGTTGGGACGGCTCGCCTGATTTCCGGCTAAAAGACTTCCCGGGAGGATGTAGATGGACATCTTATTCAAGATTTCCTTTAACGCAGCAGCCCGAAGCTGAATAGGCGTAAGGTCACGGTTATTCTGATAAACCTCGGTAATAATCCGTCCCCGCTCCATACACATCCCAACCTTCGACGCTCCAACGACCTGGTAAAGATGGTCAATTCTCTGCGTCCGCACGGGTTTTTGATGCATCTGGTAATGAAAGGGTTCATTATCTGCTATTTCTTTATTTACCATTTCTTTATCCATAGTTTTTTCCTCTTTTCTGTTTACATTAATTCAGGTATTCCAAATGCGCCCAGCAAACTTTTATTCATGGTGGTGTACTCTGCTATGGGCGCATGATGGTTTACTTTGAAAGTCTATCGCCGGATAAGCGGATTACCAGCCCTGAAATTCCGGTTCATTGCAGTTTGTCTGGTCGATTTTATAGCAGGTCGGCCTGATCCAGGTAAATCCGTCGTCGGTTTCGGTAACTTCTATCGGCGTTCCCTTATAGGAAATATTGCTGTAGTCCACGGTTTCCCCTTTGGCAACCAGATAGGCAACTTCCACGGCTACGGCCTGCTCATCGGGCTTAAACATAACTTCGTAGTTAATCTTTCCCGCACGAACCGCATCCAGTGCTTCTTTTTCTCCGTCCACGCTGATAATCTGGAACTCGCCCAGCCGCCCGGCAGCCTCCACGGCCTGCAGTCCGCCAAGAGCCATCTCGTCATTCATATAGTAGATAACATCAAAGTCCCCGGCATTAGGATAGCGCTGAAGAATGGTTTCGGTAACTTCCATGCCCTTTGTCCGGTCAAAATCGCCGTCCACTTTATAGATAACCTCAATTCCCGGCTCCTCCTCCAGCTTTGCATAGTAAGCACCGCCGCGGTCAATCGTCGAGCCTGCCCCTGCGGTTCCTTCAACCACAACGACCTTGCCCTTGGCATTTCCTGCACCGCCTAGGGCTTCAATCGTCTGCTCTGCGCCCTGCGTTCCGGATAAAACCATATCCCAGGTCACATAGCACTCCCAGCCTACGTCCTGACCCTGCTTTAAGATACGGCGGTCAACAATAATCAGGGGAATCCCTGCGTCATTGACCTTTTTAATGGACGGGAGCATGGGATCGGAAACTGCCGCAGTTAAGATAATCGCGTCCACACCCTGGGCAAGGAAGGTATCAATCTGGGAAGCCTGGGTCGTGGCATCGTTCTTTCCGTCGGCAAAAACCAGTTCACAGTTTTCCAACCCGTCGGCAACCTCCTGCGCCCCCTGCATTAAAAGCTGGTAAACCGGGTGATCAAAATACGCCATCGCCCATCCAATCGTGATTTTCTCACCGGAATTTTCCGCCGCCTTTGCCGCCTCAGTTACCGCCTCCTTGGCAGCGCTCTCTTCACTTCCTGCCGCCTGATTTTGTCCGTCAGCCGGTGCTGGTGCCTGCTCCTGCGACGGGCCGCAGCCGACAAAAGTAAAAGCAAGCGATGCTGCCAGAAACAGACAGCCGAGCATTTTTTTCATCTTCTTTGCGTTCTTCATTTTTTTCATGTCGTCCTCCATATATCTTCTTTGAAAAAGCCCCGTAAATCCGGGAATGTTTCGTGTTACTGTTCCGTTACCAGCATTAGAATTTCAATAATTATGCATAATTATTTTGTTTCTTTTTATCTTATGTTATTCATTTTATACAATGATTTTAGCAATGGGACAGGAAAAAGTAAATTTACTTTTATGGTTGGTTTTTTATAGTTTTTTGACCTGAAATTTGATTTTCATGGGATATTGTGCTATGATGGTAGGAATATAATCAAAAGAAAAAGCGATGATTTTATTGTGAACGTGTAAACAGCAACATAATTTTGACAGAAAAGGAGCTAAGATTATGGGACATTTGACAACAAGAGATGCTTACAAGAACTTAGAAGAGCGGATCAACTGGTTTACACAGGGCGCTCCGCCATCGGAAACCTTATATAAGATACTGCAGGTATTATACACCGAAAAAGAGGCCAAATGGGTCGCCCTCCTTCCCGTCCGCCCCTTCACCTTAAAAAAAGCCGCAAAAATCTGGGGCACCACCGAAGCGAAGGCGGAAAAATTTTTGGATCACCTCTGCGATAAAGCGCTTTTGGTCGATTCCAACTATCATGGAGAGCGCCAGTTTGTGATGCCGCCGCCCATGGCAGGTTTTATTGAATTTGCCTTAATGCGCACCCGCGGGGATATTGACCAGAAGTATTTAAGCGAACTTTACTGGCAGTACATGAACGTAGAGGAGGACTTTGTCAAGGATTTATTCTTTGCCACGGAAACCAAACTTGGACGGGTGTTTGTGCAGGAACCGGTTTTGACCAATGATAAGATGAACCATATCTTAGACTATGAGCGGGCAACCCACATCGTCAAGGAAGCAAAGTATATCGGTCTTGGCACCTGCTACTGCCGCCATAAAGCCTGGCACGCGGGCCATCCCTGCGAGATTGACGCTCCCTGGGATGTGTGTCTGACCTTTGACAATGTCGCCCGTTCCTTAGCTGAACACGGCGATTATGCCCGGCTGATTTCCAAGGAAGAGGCCATGGACGCCTTAGAGCGCTCTTACGCCAGCAACCTTGTTCAGATTGGGGAAAATGTCCGTGAACACCCGGCGTTTATCTGCAACTGCTGCGGGTGCTGCTGTGAGGCATTGCAGGCAGCGCGGAGGTTCAGCCCGATGCAGCCCGTGGCAACAACAAACTATATCCCCGAAGTGAGCCTGGAAAAATGCATCGGCTGCGGCAAATGCGCCAGGGTCTGCCCGATTTTGGCGATTTCGATGGAAGAAGCCGGGGAGGATGCAGGAAGCGGCGCAGAAAAGAAAGAAAAAAGCAGAAAAAAACACGCAAAAATCGATACGGAAATCTGTCTGGGCTGCGGCGTGTGTGCAAGAAACTGCCCGACCAAGGCGATTGAACTTAACCACCGCCCCATCCAGGTAATCACTCCTGTCAACAGCACCCACCGCTTTGTCTTACAGGCGATAGAAAAGGGAACCCTGCAGAATTTAATTTTTGACAATCAGGCTTTTGCCAATCACCGTGCCATGGCTGCGGTATTCGGGACGATATTACAGCTACCGCCCCTGAAACAGGCACTTGCCAGCAAGCAGTTTAAATCGGTGTACCTGGACAAGCTGCTGTCGATGCAGAGGAAAAAGAAAGAAAAGGAAAATTAAGAAAAGGAAAGCAAAAAAATAAAGCAAACATTCTGTGCTGTAAATTTTCTTTAATTTTACAAATCCCGGGCTGCTTTAGCAAGTATTAACAGGAAAGACCTTAAAATTCCCTTGTCTTTTATGAAAAAACAACCAAAAAAGCGACCCAAAAGGCAGCAAAAAACAACAAAAAAACAGCCTTCCGCAAAAGAAGACTGCATAAAAAATGTAAATAAACGTATCCGTGAAGTAAAAAAGAGGGTGGAAAGACAAAACAGATTAAACGCATGGTTTATCGGTTCGCTTCCCTTCCCCAAATCCCGCATATCTTCCAAAGTTCCGGTAAGATATGCGGTCAATCCTCTTTATCTGATGACTTATCCTGCGTTTCATTGCCTTGCTGACCGGATAGTTTTTCGGATAATTTACCTCCCTTTTTTTTCTGCTTTTTATTCTCTCTTATCTTTAACACATTTCTGATGATAATAAACAGTGCAAGCCCATAAAAAAGAACACTGCTTACTGTTTTAAATAACTCATACATTTCCTGACTCATCCCTAACCTTTTCCCTTCTTTTAGCATTAATATCTGTGACGCTCTACTATCTTCACTCCGTTATCTTACCCTTTTTCCTCCTGCTTTGTCAAGAATACTTTATTTTTTTTTCATTCAACAGAAGTTAAGGTTACTGTTCACGTAGGTCTGCGCACTTGCTGCGCTGACCGTAGGTTAAACTGGGCCAGTGAGCAAAAATCCCATCGATGAAGGCGATTTTCATGGATTTTTGCCTGTTGCTGTGAACGTGTGAACAGTAACACACATACAGGCAGATTTCTGCAAATCATTCTTCCTATTGCAAAACAAACCGGGTTCGTTTAAAATAAACTTACGATTTTTCATTGAAAGACCTACCCAGAAAGGAGAACATATGAAAACACGAAGACTTGGAAAAACAGATTTACAGGTAAGTGAAATCGGGTTCGGCGGAGAGTGGCTGGAACGGCACCCGGAGGAAGAGAGTATCGAACTGATTCGCTATGCATCGTCGAAAGGAATTAATATTCTGGACTGCTGGATGCCAGATCCGAAATCCAGGACGATCATCGGTGAGGGAATTAAGGACAACCGTGAACAATGGTTTATCCAGGGTCATCTTGGCTCTACGTGGAAGGACGGACAGTATTACCGGACAAGAGATCTGAACTATGTGAAACCAGCTTTTGAAGATCTTCTTACCCGCCTGCAGACGGACTACATCGACCTTGGAATGATTCATTATGTGGACGCAGAAGAAGAATGGGAACAGATCCAGACATCCGACTATTTGAACTATGTCATGGAACTTAAGCGTAAAAACATTATCCGGCACATCGGTATAAGTTCACACAATCCAAAGGTTGCTGTTAAGGCTGCAAGATCCGGCTATATTGAAATGATTTTATTCAGCCTGAATCCGGCCTTCGATATGCTTCCGGCAAGTGAGAATCTTGATGAACTGTTCGTGGAAGAATTTCCGGGCGATTTAAAGGGTACAGACCCGGACAGGGCGCTGCTTTATAAGACCTGTGAGGAAAATGATATCGGAATCACAGTAATGAAAGGTTTTGCAGGAGGTCGGCTCTTCGATGAAAAGCAGTCGCCTTTCGGAGTACGCCTGACCCCCGTGCAGTGTATTCATTATGCACTGACGCGCCCGGCGGTTTCCTCCATTTTATGCGGTTATGATACAAAAGAGCAGATTGATACCGCCGTCAGCTATGAAACGGCTGAAGAAGCAAAAAAGGATTATGCTTCCGTGCTTGCCACAGCGTCGCTCCACCCCTACAAGGGACAGTGTACATACTGCGGACATTGCAAACCCTGTCCGACAGCGATTGATATTGCGATGGTCAATAAATTTTATGACCTTGCCACCATGCAGGAGAAAATTCCAGAATCCATTCAGTCCCATTATGAACTTTTGGAACACCATGCTTCGGAATGTGTGGGCTGCAAAGGCTGTGAAAGCAGATGCCCGTTTGAAGTGAAAATCGCCGACAGAATGGTGAAAGCCGCTGAATTATTTGGAATTTAAAAAATGCCCTTCCTATCTGGTATTCCTGCTCTGGCATTCATGCCGGATAGGAAGGTAAACAGGGCAGATTAACCTCACCTCACCTGTCCATTGCCGTAGATAATATATTTCGTCGTCGTCAGTTCCTTTAATCCCATCGGCCCGCGTGCATGAAGCTTCTGCGTGCTGATGCCGATTTCCGCCCCGAAACCAAACTCTTCCCCGTCGGTAAATCGGGTGGAGGCATTAACATAAACTGCGGCTGCATCGATTTCAGCTAAGAAGCGCTGGGCATTGGCATAGTCTTTAGTAATAATCGCCTCGGAATGTTTGGTATTGTAGCGATTAATATGTTCAATGGCATCATTTAAAGAATCCACAATTTTGCACGAGAGAATATAGTCCAGATATTCCCTGCCCCAGTCATCTTCTTCTGCTTTGGTAAATTCCGGCTCAATTTTACAGGCCCGCTCATCTCCGCGGATCTCCACCTGCTTTTCTTCCAGGCGCTTTTTTAACAGGGGCAGAAATTCCCCGGCAATGCTTTGATGCACAACCAGCGATTCACAGGCATTGCACACCCCGATTCTCTGGGTTTTTGCGTTGAAAATAATATCCAGCGCCATGGAAAAATCCGCCGTTTCATCCACATAGATATGGCAGTTTCCTGTCCCGGTTTCAATCACGGGAATGGTGCTGTTTTCCACAACCGCCTTAATCAGCCCCGCCCCGCCCCGGGGAATCAGTACATCCACGTACTGGTTCATCTTCATCAATGCCTGCGTCGTTTCCCTATCGGTCGATGTAATTAATTGCACGGCGTCTTCTGGCAGACCAGCCGCAGAAAGCCCCCGCTTTAAACAAGCTACAACCGCCTGATTTGAGGAGAGGGCGTCGCTTCCTCCCTTTAAGATAACCGCATTGCCCGTCTTAAAGCAAAGACCGAAGGCATCCGCCGTGACATTGGGACGGGCCTCGTAGATAATGCCGATAACTCCAAGAGGCACGCGCTTTTGACCAATCATCAGACCATTGGGCCGCTGCTTCATCGAAAGTACCTCGCCCACCGGATCATCTAACGCCGCCACCTGGCGAAGTCCGCCTGCCATTCCTTCGATTCTTTTTGGGGTAAGCTGCAGCCGGTCTAACAATCCCTGGCTCATGCCCTGGGCCTTTGCCTTTTCCATATCTTCCTGATTTGCCGCAAGGATCTCTTTCTGCCCGTCAAGAAGAGCCTGCGCCGCCGCCAAAAGCCCGCGGTTCTTCTCTTCTACCCCCAAAATCCCCAGCCTGCGGGATACGGCCTGCGCTTTTCTTCCGATGTCTTCTAAGTTTATGTTTGCCATTTTTCTGCCTCCATAATTTTTAACATACTTTTTTATCAACCCTCATAACAGTCGCTCTGCCATAAATTTTTTTTATAAAACCGGATTAACCTAAGTCTATCCTTTCTATCACTTTCCCCGGCAAAATCACCCGTTCAACCTTCTGATCCCATTCCTCTTTGGGAAGCTTTTCCACCATCTGAAACGCATAGGCAAGGCCCCAGCGCGGATGCCCCGGTTCACGGGCAAAAAAACGGTCATAATAACCGCCCCCATATCCCAGCCGCCTGCCCCCCCGGTCAAAAGCCACCCCGGGGACAAGCACCAGGGCAGACTTATCATTTACCGGACGACACCCGGCAGAAGGCTCTTCAATCCCCATGTACCCGGGACAAACATCCGCCCATCCCCGCACTTCATAAAAGAAAATCTCCTCTCCCTCTACCCGTGGCAGGGCAGCAGGAATATTTTTCGCCCAGAGCGCTTCCAAAATCCGCCTTGTTCCCGCCTCGCCGCGAAAATCCAGATAAAGATAAACTAAAGAAACCGGAAAAGATGCTTCTTCCAGCAAAGTTATAAACTGCTCACATAACAATGCATCCCAGTTTTCCTTTTCTTCTCTGCTCACCCTTTTCCTGCACTCACGAATCCTTCCCCGCAGTTCCTTCTTCACTTCTCTGCTTATTTCCATACTTTTCCCCTAAGTTTGTAATACTTCCATCTTTTTCCTGCACGGAAATACTGTCTAAATTCCCCCGCAGGCTGGCACGGATAGCCTGAATATAGTCCTGGCGAAGCTGCTTCTGCTCCTCTTTCTCCTCCTCGGTCAGTCCAACCGCCTGCGATTTATGATAAAGCACATTGATCCGATCAATCTTTTCTGTCATATTCATTTAATTCACCTTCTTTGCTTTAAAAGTTTGCCGCCAATTGGGCAGCATCTATTCTTTTTTATCTTTTTTCCTGCTTTCCTACTCTGCATCAATACTCATTCGACAAATAATGCATCAAATCAAAATCCAGATTTGTATGCGCCATAAACAGCGTTCCCTTATCCTTCCCGTCGATAATTTCCTGGATCACCGAAACCTCTTCCCCGTTGGCAATAACCATATCTGTTCCGCTGTCCGTGGCAATGCGGGCCGCCGTAAGCTTCGAGGACATTCCTCCCGTTCCCACATCGCTGCTTGAAGTATCCTTCCCCATCGCCAGAAGCTTTGTGTCAATCTCATAGACGATATCGATAAACCGCGCCTCGGGATTCCTCCGCGGATCATCCGAATACAGCCCGTCGATATCCGACAAAAGAATCAGTAAATCCGCTTCAATCAATGCCGCCACCACTGCGGAAAGCTGGTCATTGTCCCCAAAGGTATCCACATAGGGAATTTCTGCCGTTGAAACCGTATCATTCTCATTGACAATGGGAACCGTCCCCAGCTTCAGCAGTTCTTCAAAGGTATTCTGTGCGTTAAACCGTGAAGCATCGTTAATCATCGTATGCTTCGTCAAAAGCACCTGCGCCGCCGTCTGGTTATATTCCGCAAAAAGCCTTTGATAGATCATCATCAGTCTTGCCTGACCGACCGCGGCAAATGCCTGCTTCTGCGCCAGCGTATCCGGCCTTTTCCGATTTCCCAGAACATGCCTTCCTGCGGCAATCGCCCCCGAAGAAACCAGAACCACTTCCTTCCCCTGTCCCCGCAGATCGCTGATTACGCGAACCAGCTTTTCCATCTTCGCAAAATTCATATCCCCCGTTTCCTTATGCGTCAGCGAAGACGAGCCAATCTTAATCACAATCCGCTTCTTTTCTTTTAATTTATCCCTGTCCCTCTTCAACATTTCCATTCAGCCCTTTCCCTGTTTCTGTTTTTCTTAAGTTTTTCTATTTTTCTGCTTCCCTATTTTCCTTTTTTCTAAATTTTTTCCTCAAATTTACGTCTAAATCTATTCCCCAATTTTCCTCAAATTTACATCTAAATCTATTTCCCTTCACTCCCAGGCTCAAAACGCCGGGCAATCTCTTCTGCAACCTTTATTCCGTCCATCGCCGCCGAAGTAATCCCTCCGGCATAACCTGCACCCTCCCCGCAGGGAAACAGCCCTAAAACCGAACTTTCCAGCTGCTTATCCCGAAGAATCCGAACCGGAGATGATGTTCTGCTCTCTACCCCGGCTAACAGGGCATCCTCCCGATGAAAGCCGGGAATCACTCTGCCAAACCGCTCTATCCCCTCAATCAGCGCATCCACAAGCGGCACCGGCAGTACTTCCTGTAAATTGGCAAATGTCATCTCGCCCTTGATCTGCGGTTTTACTGCTCCAAACTTCACTGAACATCGATTTTCCTTAAAATCCCCGTAAAGCTGCACCGGAACCTTTCCTTTTCCTGCCCGGAAGGCTCGTTCCTCCAGTACACGCTGAAAAGCAATTCCCGCCAGAACATCCGTACTTTCCTCCTTCTCTATCTCCTTTATCTCCTCTATCCTCTCTGTTTCTTCTTTCCCCTTTATCTCCTCTATCCCCTTTGTTTCTTCTATCCCCTCTATTTTCTCTATTTCCTCTATCTTCTCACCAAACTTCACAAACTTCAAAAAATCCTCCGGTGTAACGGTAACAATCAAGGCGCTGTTTGCATTTTCCCCGTCCCGTGCGTGATAACTCATCCCGTTCACTGCCAGCCGCCCTTCCTCGGAAGAAGCATTGACCACAAAGCCTCCGGGGCACATGCAAAACGAGTACACGCCGCGGCCGTTGGCACAGGTGTGTGTAAGCTTATAGCTGGCGGCACCCAAAATTTTCGCCGCTTCCTGGCCATACTGCGAAGCGTCAATCATCTCCTGCGGGTGCTGAATCCGAAGCCCCACGGCAAACGCCTTGGCTTCCATGGGAATCTCATGTGCATTCAGCATAAAGAACGTATCCCTGGCACTGTGCCCTATTGCCATTACCAAAACATCTGTCGGAATCTCCTCTTTCCCATTGACCACCACGCCGCAGATTTTCCGCTGGCATGGTTTCTGAACCTCCCCGGACATCCCCTCTGCCTCTTCAAATAAGATATCCGTCACCTGACTGTAAAACCGCACTTCCCCGCCAAGCCGGATAATCTCCTCCCGCATCCCTTTTACAATCCCCATCAGCACATCCGTCCCGATATGCGGCTTATGTACCCAGGTAATGGAGGGGTCTGCGCCAAATTCGGCAAATAAAGAAAGCACCAGCCGGTTTCTTCCGTTCGGGTCTTTTACCAGGGTATTTAACTTCCCGTCCGAAAAGGTTCCTGCCCCGCCTTCGCCAAACTGAACATTACAATTTACATCCAACGTTCCGTCTTTCCAAAACGCTTCCACTTTTTCTTTGCGTTCCTGCACCGGCCCGCCCCGTTCGAAGATCAGGGGGTTATACCCATGCCTTGCCAGCATCAGCCCGCAGAACAGCCCCGCCGGCCCGCTGCCCACAATCACCGGACGATGGTTTAACCGCATACTTCCTGATGCAGGAAACCGATAAGAAACCTCTTTGCTTAAGGAAACCTTATCATTCTTACACCGCCGGACAATCTTTTCTTCCTGCTCAACCTCCGCATCCAGCACATAGGAAAAAGAAATCTCATCCCTTTTTCTCGCGTCAATGGACTGGCGCACAATGACCAGCTTCTTTATCTGATTATCCGAAACCCGCAGAAGCTTCGCCGCCCGTATCCGCAAATCTTCTTCGGTGTGGGTAATGGGCATTTTCACCTGCGTAATCCGTAGCATTATTTTTCTTTCCCTCTTTCCCTTCTTCGTTCTTTATCCGTCAATCCGTTACTATTCACATGTTCACGGCAGTGTCAATCCCTGCACTTACCGTCACCACTGCGCTGCCTGCACCCCGGCAATTTTCCCCGTGCTCCAGGCCCACTGCAGGTTATAGCCCCCGCAGCGGCCGTCCACGTCAAGGATTTCCCCGGCAAAATACAGATCATCAACCAGCTTTGACTCCATGGTATGGGCATCTACCTGTGCGGTATCCACTCCGCCGCTGCAGACCTGTGCATTGGCAAAAGGGTTCACGGAACTGACCAGAGCATCATATTCCTTTAAGGCATAAAACAGCATATTTCTCTGCTTTTTTGATGTTTCTCCCACCGGCTCACCCAGAGGAATCCCTGCCGTCTTCAGTAATACATGCGCCAGTTTTTTATGCACCACACCATTAAGGAAGTCTTCCCCCTTCCTCTGGCCAAAGACAGCAAATCTTTCTTTTAAAAATACCCGGCTCTCCTCCTCCCCCATAAAGGGAAGAAAATCGATAAGCACCTGCACTTTTTTCTTTTCCGCCAATGCCCGGGCGGCAAAACGGCTGAACTGAAATACAGGAATTCCGGAAATCCCGTAATCGGTGATCTGAAGTTCCCCTTCTTCCACCCTTTCCTTCTTCCCCGCGGCCAGAAGCGTCAGCCTTGCCTCTGTCCGTATCCCCGCCATCTGCGCATAGTGCTTTCCCTGGCACCGAAGCTGAACTAAGGCAGGCAGCGGCTTAATGATCGAATGTCCCAGGCTTTCTGCAAGAACATAACCGCTCCCATCCGATCCGGTGTTGGGTGCAGCTTTGGAACCGCAGGCTAAAATCAGGGCATCACCGGAAAAATTTCCCTGACTGCTCTGAACAAAAAACCTGGTTTTCTCCTTCTTTTTCTCCCAGGAAAGCTTCTGGGGAACACAGCCCGTTACCACCCTTATCCCAAGCCTTTCGATTTCCAGACGCAGGGCATCCAGCACCGACGAAGCCTGATCCGATACAGGATAGTAATAGGTTTCCATCCGGCTCTTGCACAAAACCCCCATCGAAGAAAACCAGCGCAGTGTTTCCTTCCACCCAAACTGGCGGATTGCTTCCATGGGAAAGTCCGGCTCCGTACAGTAATAACAGCTTTTATCCATTTTTGCATTGGTTAAGTTGCATCTTCCGTTTCCTGTAGAGAGAATCTTTTTTCCCACCCGATCCATGTGCTCCAGTACGGTCACTGCCGCCCCCGACCGTGCGGCCCAGATCGCTGCCGTAAGACCGGCGGCCCCGCCGCCGATAATTAACACCTGCTTCTTCATCCTTTTTGTTCCATCCTGTTTTTTCTCTGCTTTCGTTACTCTTTGCTTATCACAGTAACTTCATTTCTCAGCACTTTAGCCCCCATTATACACGAATTCCGCCAAAATGACCAGTAAATTATGCAATATCGCCTTTTAAAATCGCTTTATGCAATATCGCTTTCTAATCTTCCCGCACAGCCCTGTGAAGCGTAAATCATCATCCCTTCTAGCTGGTATAAGATTCTAAATAATTGTAAATTTCTTCCATCTGCGAAAACCAGATTCCCTGCCGCAGTTTTTCCTGTTCTTCTTCCGGGAAATCGCTGATTGGGATGTGCGTATAAAGACAGATTTCCCTTGCATTATTGCCAAATACCAGCAAAAATCCGTCCTCGGAAACCAGAAGATATTCCTTCTTTTCTTCTTTTTGTTCTTCCTTTGACGATGGGGCGGGCTGTGTTTTCTCCGGTAATGGACGAACCTTTTCCTGATTCATCACAATCCGATCTTCGGCGACGGTTTCACTCTCCGTCATCCAGGTTTCACTTTCTTTGTTATCCGGTATGGCTTTATCATTCCTGGCAGAAAACCACCAGACAGCCGCTCCCAGGGCGATAACCCCGAAAACCAAACATAAAAAAAAGCAGTAACGATACTTTTTCATGGATAATTCCTCCTTATAAAGTACAGTATCTGCTTTTTCTTTCCATCTTAAACATAAATATGAAACCAGGGTCAACCTGCGTAAACAATAACCATCCATTTACAATAAACGCAGGCGCTTGGCTATCCTCGTCAGCTTTCTTCCCTTGGGCATGGCATAGAGTTCATCTTCATCCACAGCCCCGAATTTTAACAGGCACACACCGTAAACAGCCACCGCCGCGCCTACCGCGCAAATCACCTGCACGGCCAGCCACAGCCGGCCTCCGGGAAGAACGGACTCCAGTCCCTTCGATACACCTGCGGCCGCCATGCCCATAAGCAGGGAGGAAAGACCGGGCAGGAGAAAGGTTTTTCTGTATTCCTGGCGGTAATTTAAGTACCGGCGGATTGCGCGGGCATTCAGCACGCAGACCACAACGGCAAAGAAAATATTGGACAGCACCACGGCATAGATCCCCGATTTCAGCCCGTACATCATCGCCAGCAGCAGCACAATGTGAAGCCCCAGGGCAATGGCAGAATTTTTCAGCGGGGTTTTCATATGGTTGATTCCCTGCAGGATGGCATTCGTCACCGTGGATAAAGAGTAAAAGACGACGGCGGATGCCCCGTAAACCGTTATCTGAATTAAAAGTTCTGCATTTGCACTGTGAAAGAGCAGGTTATTGATCGGCGCGGAAAGCACCATCAGCCCCACCGTAGAGGGAATAGCAATCAACATAGAAAAGCGAATGGCCGTGCTCACTTTATTTAACACCTGGCCTTTGTCCCTGGATGCCACAGCCCGGGACAGGGAGGGAATCAGCGAAGACGACAGGGCATTGGCAATGGCTACGGGAATCATAAACAACGTGTGGTATTTACCGAAAATTCCCCACTGGGCAGCAATCAGATTTCCCTTGCCCAGCTTGTCCATTCCCTGTCCAAAAAAAAAGTTATCCAGCACAGAACTGATGTTATAGACCGTACTGCTTAGAACAATGGGAAAAATCGTTACGCTTAAAAGCCAGCCGATCTGCCCGTAACTCTCGGTCGGTCCCGTCTTATCCCGGCGGCACTGCCTGCGCAGGATTTTCCGAAAAGATGTCATTAATACGCTGCAGAAAACCAGGGCAATCAAGGCTCCGGCCCCGGTTCCTATCGTTCCCCCTCCGGCACCGTAAGAGTAGGCCAGGGAATCATTTCCAAAAACCAAATCCGCCTTATGCCCCTCCCGGAAAAGAATCCATGCCGCGCCGATGCTGACGGCCGCATTGACAATCTGCTCTAGTATCTGGGATATTGCCGTGGGAACCATCGTCCCGGTTCCCTGAAAATATCCCCGCAGAACACCTAAAAACGCCATCACCCAGACGGTGGGTGCTAACGTGCGCAGGGCAAAGCTTGAATAGGGCATCTTCATGGCTCCGGCAAAGAAGTCTGCTCCCATCCACAAAGCCCCGGCGGCAATCCCTCCTACCCCGGCGGCATAGATCATCGACGCCTTTAAAATCCTTCGGGAATTGCAGTACTGTCCCCGGGCAATCCGTGCGGAAACCAGCTTGGAAACCGCCGTGGGAAGGCTGTAGGAAGATACAATCAGCAGAATCGAATAAATGCTGAAGGCCGAAGTATAATAGCCGTTTCCCTCATCACCGATAATGGCAATCAGGGGTATACGGTAAATCAAGCCAATCAGGCGGACGACAATTCCTGCCGCCGCCAAAATACTTCCCTGAATCACAAAGTTTCCGCCGCTCTTTTTGGGCCGCGCCGGTGCTGTGCCAGACCGGGCAGGGCTTTTTGCCCTTTCCCGGCTTTTGTTTTGGGAATATTTTTTATTCTCCATAAATTCCTATTTCATCCTTATCATCGGCATTGACTATGCAAACCCAGGTTTTTCCCTGGTTTAAAATAATTTCTTTTCCGTCCATCCCATAGTAATGGGTAACGCCGAATTCTCCATCCTTTTCCCAACTGATGGGAATCCCTTTTCCGTTGGTAAAGAAATAGCCGTTCTGGTGAGAACTTTTGACATAGATATCCAGATACTGGGTCGTCGCATAGTGACCGGTCTGGCAGTACTGAATAATCAGATTCTTGACCACAATCGGCCCTTCATTCCCCATATGAACGTCGCCGTACTGCATACGGTGATAGAATCCGTCTTCTTTATTGTATACAAAATACGGTTTATTATACGGATAACCCGGCTCTACACGGACAGCATCAAAGGGATGAGCTTCCTCGCCCAGTTCTTCTAAGGAGTATTCTTCCTCGGCAAAACGGTAGTGGCCGTGGTAATCCTCATTGTATTCCGTCGAATAGCCCAGTTGTTCAATGGCTTTTTTCAGCCGTTCTCCGCTGGTGTAGGCATTATGTGGTGCCTTTTTATCACTGGAGCGGTAGAAGGCCACAGAACCAATGCCTTCAATCCCGTTGATATTGTCCACGTTCTTTAAAAACGGAACGGCAAAGGTGCTCTGCCCAAAGTGAGAATAGATGGCGTCAAATTCACGGGCAAAATAAGTATAATACGTCCGGCAGCTTCGCGTGGAGCCTATGCGCTCCAAATCGTCATAGTCCTCGATAATGGACATGTAGCGGTTCATTACCCCTTCTACGCTTGCCTCATACACCACACCTGCCCGGTTAATACCGTACTGAGGCAGGGATTCCTTGTCATTGCTCATCATGGTTGCCACGGGTCTGCGGTTTCCTATCGCAGCATCCACCCACTCTCCGGTCAGATAACTGCGCACCTTTCCGTCCACGGGCGTCCGATCCGACAGGTCAAGAATTCCTTCATTCTCATGAACCTCGGCTTCGGTTTCTGTTTCGGTTTCCGCTTCCGTTTCCCGCTGGACAATGGCGATTTCTGAGCTTTCCTGTGTCATCTCTGTTGTCTGGACAACTGCTGCCTCTTTATAGCGCCCCGTACAGCCCCACAAACCGGCAGCAGCCAGCAGGATGCAAAGCATTGTCACGGATTTCTTTCTCATCTCTTGTACCCCCTTAATTCCAGAATTTCTCTCTGTTTTCTTTCCATTTCTTCCCGTTCGCATTCTTCTTCATGGTCGTAGCCGCACAGATGGAGCATACTGTGGGCGACTAAAAAGGCAAGTTCCCTGGTCTGGGAATGTCCGTAGCTTTCGGCCTGCTCGCGGATCTTATCCACGGAAAGGATGATATCCCCCAGCATCAGTTCCCCGCTCTCCGGGTTAAAGCAGTCCTCAAAAGCCTCTTCCACATGGGAAAAATCAGAAGGCACAGTAAACTCCAGCATGGGAAAAGACAGAACATCGGTTGGAGCGTCAATTCCCCGGTACTCGCGGTTCATCTTTTGGATTTCATGGTTATCTGTCACCACAACATTAACCTCCGCCGCATACGGACAGCCTTCGTAATCCAAAACGGCCAGAACCACATCCCGGATAATCTCTTCCTCGGAGAGATTCAGTTTTTCTTCTGCTTCGTGATCAATTGCTATGGTCATCTTCTGCGTCGTTCCTTTCCTTTTGTTTCATAGTCCTCATAAGCCTGTACGATTTTCTGCACCAGGGGATGGCGGACCACGTCGCTGCTGCTTAAATGGCAGAATCCGATATCGTCAATTCTCTTTAAAACCTTAAGCGCCGTATCCAGGCCGCTGACGGCACCGGAGGGAAGGTCCTTTTGGGTCTGGTCACCGGTAATAATCACCTTCGACCCAAAGCCAATCCTTGTTAAAAACATCTTCATCTGTGCCGGCGTGGTGTTCTGTGCCTCATCCAGGATAATATAGGCGTTATCTAAGGTTCTTCCGCGCATATAGGCCAGAGGCGCAACCTCAATCAGCCCTTTTTCTGCGTTGTGCAGATAACTCTCCGCGCCCATAATCTGATACAGGGCGTCGTAGAGAGGGCGAAGATACGGGTCAATCTTACTCTGCAGATCTCCCGGCAAAAAGCCCAGTTTCTCTCCCGCCTCAATCGCCGGACGGGTAAGGATGATCCGACCCACCTCACCGCTTTTAAATGCCTGAATCGCCATAGCCATGGCAAGATAGGTTTTTCCTGTTCCCGCGGGCCCGATGCCAAAAACAATCATCTTCTTTCGTATAGCGTCCACATACTGCTTCTGCCCCATGGTTTTTGGCTTTACCGGCTTTCCGGAAACGGTTCGGCAGATAATGTCCTTATCGATTTCCAGAATTTGATGATCGTTCTCGGTAAAGGCTAAAGAAAGGGCGTAATCCACATTTTGCTCGGTAATCTCATTGCCCCGGCGGGAAAGTTCAATCAGGTTTCCAAACACGCTCCTTGCCCGCACAACCATCGGTTCCGGCCCGATAATCTTTAAGGCTCCGTCCCGGTTCACCATCGTCACCTGAAGCGTTCGTTCAATCTTCTTCAGATAGGCGTCGAACTGTCCAAACACATTCTTTTCATGTTCCATGGGAATATCAATTATGTTTTCCACGATGCTCATTCTTCCTCTTTATTCTCCTCCAGATCGGTAATCTGCTGAACCTGCCCGATGGACTCCTTTGCCGAAATTGTACCCTCCATTTTACAGACAGATTCACCTTCTAGTATTTTAACATTATTTTGAATTATTTGTACCCCTTTTTCACTTAAATTTTTTACAAAATTCTGATAAATTCCTTCGGCGACACATTCCAGTTCTTTTTTGCTGTAAAATGCGTCATAATACTCTACCTCCCTGCCCTGGATCTTTCCCCAGTACAGCGGAAGGTAAAAATTAGAAAACAGCTTTATCTGGTTTCTCTCGGTCATATAGACCCAGTGTTCATCCTCTTCTGACGGAAAAAGAAATGCACCCGACCATCGCCCGACCTGCAAAAATAGCCCCGGTTTTTTCCTTCCTGTTTCTGCCTGCGCCCTGTACATCCGGGAAAAACTCTCCGAAAACGGGTACTGGGTGAAGGCGGTAACATCGGCATCGGCATGGACGTAGCGGATGTTTTTCACGGTTTCGCTGTCATCGGTGATGGGGATTACCCCGCTGACCAGAACCTGCCCCTCTTCCACCAGATCGCCCGCCTTTACCTGGGCCTTGCCCCGGCGCACGGTAATTTCGGCAATCACTCCCGGGCGGGAAGCAACAAGGTTGCAGGGTGTTTCATCCTTTTCGGGAATGGAGGAAAGAACTTCATTTTCCTTAACGGCGATAAGCAGCCGGGTTCCGGAAACCCTGGCCGCAGCCCAGGTAACTTCCGGGAAATCATCCCGAAGCGCCATTTCAAGCTTCTCGCAGTCCACCTGCGATTTTCGCATCCCCCAGGTAATCTGCGAGGACTGAAGGTAGTTCACAATCATCTCATCGGTATATCTGTGGTTTCCTTCGATTTGGATGTCCCAGATAAACAGGGAAAGCATGTAAAGGGAAACGCCGCACACACAGGCTCCGACCGCAAATCCAACCCGCTTTTTGTTCCTCCTTAAAAAAAAAGGAAGACCCACACGCTCAACCACCCGCAGGCGAACCTGTGATTTTTTTACCAGGGGCCTTACCCGCAAAAAACCGCCAAGTGTCATCCAGAACATATAGCCGTCGTCTTTATAAACCAAATCCCACAGACAAATCCCCTTTGTATTGCAGAGATTTAAAAAGCGCTCCGGCGAATATCCGGTAAGCTTAATCCGCAAAATCCCCTTTACCCGGCGCGAAACCCATTCCGGCAATCCTGATCCCATCTATTTCACCCTTCCAGAAGCAGTTCTTCAATCTTCCCCGTCACCTTCATCTCATCGCCCGTATAATACTCAATCATCAGATTCTTCCCGCAGATTTTCAGCTTGCAGTTCTTCCCCTGAAGCTTTAACTGGGTATCCGTGTACAGAAGGATGGAACGGTAATTCTCCACATACACGGCCCTTCTTCCCACCAGAGAAACCAGAAGTTCCCCCAGATAAACGTCCTTGGGCAGATTCATCGCGGCAATGACCCGCTCCTTGGCTTCCCCTGCTTTCCTCATCCGGTGCTCCCGTACACTGGCCTTACTTCATGCTATGCAAAGATTCTGTCCATTAGACCGGCAAGATACTCCCTTATTTGAAAAGTCCGCCGGATAAGCACCATCCGTTCAGGTATTCCAGCTGCGCCCGGCATCCGGCCCAACTGAAAAAAGCCCTGACTCGCACGGAATCAGGGCCAAACCATAAGCATTAGTTATACTTACGCTTTCTTGCAGCTTCAGACTTTTTCTTACGTCTTACGCTGGGCTTTTCATAATGTTCTCTTTTACGAATTTCCTGCTGAATACCGGCTTTTGCACAGTTTCTTTTGAATCTGCGTAAAGCGCTGTCCAGGCTCTCGTTATCTTTAACAATTACGTTTGACATAGCTCACACCTACCCTCCCTCCAGTTGTGGTATCTGTGCGAAAAAACTATCAAATACAACTGTTTGGGTATTTTTAGCACTGCTGTAATTATAACATAAATTCAGTATACGTCAAGAAAAATTTAACCGAAATTTAATTTTTCTGCAATTTTAATGCATTTTATCCTTTCCGGATGATTCTCCGGTCATTCTTAGCCCGACGTTTTCCTTTTTTATCCTGTTATTTACTTTAACTGCCCTTCCAATACCCGCGCAGCCTCCGCAAGCGCCGCTTCAATGCCCTCCGGGTTTTTGCCGCCGGCCTGCGCCATATTCGGGCGTCCGCCGCCGCCGCCGCCAACCAGACCGGCCACGCCCTTAATCAGATTTCCTGCGTGAGCGCCCTTATCCATAGCGCCCTGGGTTGCCGTCGCCATCAGATTGACCTTGCCGCCTGCAACCGATGCTAATAAAATCACGCCGTCGCCCAGCTTTTCCTTTAACTGGTCACCGAGGTTACGAAGACCGTTCATATCCGCCCCGTCCACCTTTGCCGCCAAAAGCTTTATGCCGCCCACTTCTTTTACCTGGTTCATCACATCGCCTAAGGAATCCTTGGCAAGCTTATCTTTAAGTTTTTCATTCTCTGCCTGGAGCGCCTTAATCTCCTCCTGCATGGCCTCAATCCTTGCCTTTAAGCCTGCAGGCGTGGTTTTTGCCGCCTTTGCCGCCTGGTGCAGTTCTTCTTCCTCGCCCTGATAAAAATGCATCAGCCCCTGCGCGGTCAATGCCTCGATTCTGCGCACGCCGGCAGCAATGCCTGCCTCGGAAAGAATCTTAAAACAGCTGATAGCGTTCGTATTCGCCACATGAGTTCCGCCGCAGAGTTCGATGGAAAAGTCGCCCATCTTTACCACGCGGACACTCTCGCCGTACTTTTCTCCAAAGAGCGCCATCGCCCCGGTTTTCTTCGCCTCTTCCAGCCCCATCACTTCCGTAACAACAGGGAGGGAGGCCGCAATCTCCCGGTTGACAATCTCCTCAACCTCGCGGATCTCCTCCGGGCTCATCGCCGAAAAATGCGTAAAGTCAAAACGCAGACGATCCGGTGCAACTAAAGACCCTGCCTGCTCGACATGGCTTCCCAAAACCGTGCGCAGCGCCTTGTGCAGAAGGTGGGTGGCGCTGTGGTTTTTCGCGGTTGCCATACGGGAGGTTTCGGCAACCTTTGTCGTCACCGTTTCCCCGGTCTGGAGCATACCCTCTGCCATCACGCCTACATGGCCGATTTTTCCGCCCTGAAGCTTTATGGTTTCCTCAACCTTAAACACACCGTTTGCGCCCACAATCTCGCCGTTATCGCCCTGCTGACCGCCCATGGTTGCATAAAAGGTTGTCTTATCGGCAATCACGGTTCCCCGCTGCCCGTCGGTTAAGGCTTCGACAATCTCATCCTCCGTCGTTAAAGCCAGAACCTTTCCCTCGCCCTCCAGACGGTCATAGCCGATAAATTCCGAGGTGATCGAAGCGTCGATGGACTGGTAAACCGTCACATCCGCGCCCATGTAGTTCGTGGTCTTTCGCATACTCTTTGCAAGCTGCTTCTGTTCCTTCATTGCCGCCGCAAAGCCCTCCTCGTCGATGGAAAGATGCTTTTCCTCTAAGATTTCCTTTGTCAGATCCATCGGGAAGCCGTAGGTATCGTAAAGCTTAAAGGCATTCGCCCCGGAAAGCACGGTCTGTCCGGCTCCTGCCATCTCCTTTTCCATCCCGGCTAAAATCTCCAGGCCCAAATCGATGGTCTTGTTAAACTTGTCCTCTTCCTCGGTAAGCACCTTAAAGATCATGGCCTTCTTTTCCTCTAACTGAGGATAACCGCCGCTGGAAAGTTCAATGACGGTGCGGCTTAACTCGGCAAGGAACTGTCCCTGGATGCCAAGCTTTCTTCCATGGCGGGCAGCACGGCGCAGAAGGCGGCGAAGAACATAGCCCCGGCCCCCGTTCGACGGCATAATCCCGTCGGAGATCATAAAGGTACAGGACTTAATATGATCCGTGACAATGCGCAGTGAAATATCATCCTCTTGATTTTCCTTATACTTCTTCCCCGCCAGCGCACAAACCCGCTCTAAAAGAGCCAGGTTGGTATCCACCGTAAAGAGGGAATCCACATCCTGGATAACCACCGCCAGACGCTCCAAGCCCATGCCGGTATCGATATTTTTCTGTTCCAGTTCGCTGTAATGGCCCTTGCCGTCATTATCAAACTGAGTAAATACATTATTCCACACTTCAATATAGCGGTCGCACGCGCAGCCCACGGTGCACCCAGGCTTATTACAGCCGTACTTCTCGCCGCGGTCGTAGTAAATCTCGGAACAGGGACCGCAGGGCCCGGAGCCGTGCTCCCAGAAGTTATCTTCCTTGCCAAAGCGGAAAATCCTCTCCGCCGGAATCCCCACCTGCTCGTTCCAGATAGCAAAGGCCTCGTCGTCCTCCTGGTAAATGGACGGATACAGCCGCTGGGGGTCAAGCTTTACCACGCCGGTTAAAAACTCCCAGGACCAGTGAATGGCCTCGGTTTTAAAATAATCCCCGAAGGAAAAATTTCCCAGCATTTCAAAAAAGGTTCCGTGCCGGTCAGTCTTTCCGATATTTTCGATATCACCGGTGCGGATACACTTCTGACAGGTCGTCACCCGCTTTCTCGGCGGAATCTCCTGCCCGGTAAAATAAGGCTTTAATGGTGCCATACCGGAATTAATCAGCAGCAGGCTGTTGTCATTATGCGGAACCAGGGAAAAACTCTTCAGGCGAAGATGGTTCTTGCTCTCAAAAAAAGCCAGGAACGCTTCCCGCAGCTCATTCACCCCAAACGGGCGATTCTTATCTTCCCCGGATTCCCTCCATCCCTGATACCGGGCAATGGCTTCCTCGTACTTTAGAAAATCCTTATAATTTTCCAACTTCAGTTACCTCCAACTATTTGCTTTTCTGTAAGTCTTTTTTATCCCTGTACTTCTTTCCAAGGACAATTCCCCCAAAAGCAAGTGCTGCAAAAAACGCTACACGTATCGCATAATAAATAAAATTTACGATTATTGCCATAAAAAAACTCCTCCTAAATATAATGCTGCCCATCGTTTATCTTTCGGCAGTTTTTTCACTTTATTGCAAAAGTACAATAAAAGCTTTCCTCGTTTTATGGTATCATAGGCGGATTACATTTTCAAGTAAAATTGCAAATAAAATATACAAAAAACCGGCTCCCCTGCAAAAAAATCTGCAAAAAGAAACCGGTCTTTTCAAAAAAAATCATCTTGATTCTTCTTCATTATTCCTGGTATTTCTCCAAAAGCGCATAAGCCCTCTCGCGGTTAGAGGAAGCTATACTGGCAATGTAATCAACGCTTTCCAGCGAACCTCCGCTGTTTTTCTTTGCTGCCTCCTCCGCCAGACTGTCCCTTAACTGCACCCATTCCTGCTGCTCTTTTTTCAGCTTCTCACAGGCCATGGCATCTAAGGAATCGCAGAGCAGACGATAAATCCCTTCCATCTCCCGCTCCCAGATCCGCTGTTCGGTCTGCGCGGCGGTTTTTACCGAATACACGTTATTCTCTGTTTCCGATTTGCGCATCTGCTCGATCTGCCGGTCAATCTGCGGAAACCGTTCCCGGTATTCCTTTAAGCCTTCCTGTAAATCCGTGGGATATTCTGCAATTTCCAAAACCGCTTCATCCGCCGGGGAATTCCGCACGGCACGTTCTGCCAATGGAGCCTGACCGATATCCGCTGCCTCTGCTTTATCTGCCTGCGGTAATTCTTCTGCATTCCCCGCTGCGGATAAATCTCCTGCATCTTCTGCCGCGGATAAATCTTCTGCATCTTCTGCCGCGGATAAATCTTCTGCATCTTCCCCTATCTGCTCTTTGTCAAATACTTTTGCAGCCTCTGGTGCTTCTCCCGCAAACGCAAAATCTTCGCCCTCCGGCAAAATCCCGGCAGGTGCCCCCTCTTCTATCGCCTCAGGCAGCGCATCCTCTGCCATCCCCTGCCCTCTGTCTGCGGATTCCTCTTCCGGCAGCACCCGCATATATTCCTGTCTGTGCGGCTCCGTTTCAGCCATCTTTGCTATCTGACGGGTCACATACGTATTCGTCAGACAGGTAATTCCCGTCCCTGCCGCTAAAATGCCCAGAATCACCATCCATATTTTTAAGCTGCCCTTCATTCCATCATCCTTTGCTTTAATCGTCTGTAATGCTTTATTTCCTTTTCTCTTCTTCAAAGATAACATAAACCGGAAAGAAAAGAAATAGCTAAAAGGAAGACGTAATATTTTGTAAGCTTTCCTTAAATGTTCCAGCAGAAATATTCCTGCCGGCGGGCTGCCGCCAAAATATTCCTGCTGAGATTTCACCGGTTAAACCGAGGAAGAAATTCCCGGATCATCCATCAGATTTTTTCCGTCCGCCGCCGATGTGGCCAGTTTATCGCAGCGTTCATTTAAAGGATGACCGGCATGTCCCTTCACCCAGATAAAGGTTACCTGGTGTGATTCTTTAGCTTTGAGCAGGCGTTTCCACAGATCAATGTTCTTTACAGGATTGCTCTTTCCCCTGGTCCAGTTATTGGCAACCCATTTTTCAATCCAGTGCTGGTTAAAGGCATCAATTAAATACTTGGAGTCGGAGTACAGTTCTACCTGGCAGGGGCGGTTCAATGCCTCTAAGCCCACGATGGCAGCCAAAAGTTCCATGCGGTTATTCGTCGTCCGTTTAAAACCGCCGGACATGGTTTTTTCGTGAAGAACCCCTCGCTGGTCCACAAAATGAAGAATTGTGCCGTAACCTCCCGGCCCGTCAGGATTCCCCCGGGCCGATCCGTCCGTATAGATCTGTACTTTACTCATAAATAATCCTTTCTATGCATCCTCTGCCCGGTCTATCGATCCCACTTGTCACAGAGGGACATAATCTGATCCGTAAACTTCGCAAGGTCTTTATTCGCCCCGCCTTCATTATGATGGATAACCCGAAGCAGACGCTCTCCGGCACTGAGCAGGCGCATGTAAACAGAAGTTGCTTTCTTCTTGGCAACGGTCGTCTTAACCACCGGAATACCTGCTGCTTCACGAATCCAGGCATTCTCTGCCAGATCAAAGATTGACCCGGAAAACGGCGCAGAAGCCTCCAGATCCATATCCTTCCTTAAACCTTCGGCAAAATAATCGCAGACCGTATCCTGCCCATGCACCATAAATACATGGCTCGGTTTATTCTTAAACGCGCCGATCCATGCCAGAAGCCCGTCGCGGTCGGCATGGCCGCTGATTCCGTCAATCAGTTCAATATGGGCAACCACGTCGATGGACTCGCCGAAGATCTTAACCTCTCTTGCACCTTCCAAAAGACTGCGTCCTAAGGTTCCCTCGGCCTGGTATCCGGCAAAAACCACCGAACACTCTTTTCGCCAGAGGTTATGCTTTAAATGATGGCGGATACGTCCTGCATCACACATGCCTGCCGCGGAGATAATTACCTTGGGCGTCATATCAAAGTTGATGTTCTTGGACTCTTCACTGGTAATGGAAAGCT
>ERZ808037.404-NODE-404-length-41464-cov-33.613164_pt1 | contig 41464 bp, 32 predicted proteins | sample MGYA00380190_ERZ808037 | MGnify/ENA primary metagenome ERZ808037 (study PRJEB31490, sample SAMN06133399) | mouse gut metagenome | isolation source: J9 | host: mice | place: China: Chengdu | collected 2015-05 ...
GCTAAACTTGTCAATGAACTCTTTGACCTTGTGGCTAACGCCGCGTAGCCGATATTTATTTTTTTAACGGACTATTGTGGATTGAAATCTTGAATTTATTTTTGAACTGTCCTTTCCCCGGCCACCATACTATCAGCCCTGAAATGATTATTGCAAACAATGCGATAGTAGTGATTCCTATGATAAGTTTACCTGTCTTTGCACCGTATGCTCCCTCTGCTTTTGATTTGCCGAATAGACGTCGATGCGCAGCGCTTGCCCATTGAAAAACAGCCGGTCGTTCATATTTGCCCATGACTTCTCCGGTGTATTGATTCACCCAGATCGCTGCCATAGCCGGCTTGGCGAGCATCACTTTGTAGGCATGTCGCGCATCGGGATATGTCGTGACGCCGACTATACTGTTGCTGTCTGACAAATAACGCTGCGAAATGCTGAGGATAGAATCCATAGGGAGCGGCGTCCGGCCATCGCTTTCTACACGGGCCTGACCGATATGTCCAAAATCCCTCTCAAAAATCAATAAAGCCCCTGAAAGACAAATAACAATGACTATCAGTCCGAAAGGTACTGACAGCCATAAATGGATCTGTCGAAAGATGTTCTTTAACATAGCTAATTATTTTATTCCAGAAATAATCAATCTAAATGGTGTCTTTAGGCAGGTTTCCTGACTTGGTCCAATGCTTGTCGGCCTTCCCTCCTGACGGACGTGGCCATCTTGACAAGTTTTAGCGGGCCTTACAGTAGCTGGCACTGTCCCGGCATCTCACCGGATTCCCTCTCACAGACAAAATTGTCTGTTCACCTAATGACTTGCAAAGTTAACATTTTTTTTCGAGATATAAGGGCGAAGTGCATATCGTTATCATGACTTTAACAAATGAAGATTACAAGAATCCAATGACATCGCAATATGCGTATGGAGCGATTTATCGCGCTCTCTGATTATCCGTTTTGCCTATGACAGCAACAGGAAAATCCCTTGCTTATCGCTTCCTGAAAATTTGGAACGGTTCTAATTTTGCCGAAAATTAAAAGCAAAAAGAAAATGAACAATCCAATGATTGTGTGGTGCGTAATAGCGGGAGTGCTGTTGTGCGCGTTTTTATTCAGGGCCGTCGAGCGGTTCTATACAGAGTGTCATAATCGTGACCACAAACTAAGACATCTCTTTGAAATCGGCATGGAGAGAGAAATCTTCTTTATTCCCGGAGACATCGACGAGGATGATGACTTTGAGGACCTGTGATATGGAACGAGCCAAAGACAGTTTCCATTTAAGAGAAACCGCCTCTTTTCTTGCCGAATACGCTGCATTGCTCTCGGGCTGCGGTGCCACAAGCATCAGGATTGAGAAGAACACCTCACGCATGGCGAGGGCTTTCGGAGTGAATTTCGACATCTTCATAATGCCGGCGCATGTGTCGGTTTCCGTATGGGATAAGGACAGGACCGAAGCCATTGTTGCTCAGAGCAAGACCGTAGCCTGCGGTATAAATTTCACGCTGAATGCGGCGCTTAGTCGCCTGAGCTGGGAAGTCGCTGACAATCATCTTGATCTTTCCACCGCCTCCGGACTATTTGAACGGATACGGAAGGCAAAGCCTACCGGAAAATGGGAAGTCCTGATTCTGACAAGTCTGGCCAACGCCTCTTTCTGCCGCCTTTTTGGTGGAGACTGGATGGCTATGCTGATTGTATTTGTCTCAACACTGGCCGGATACAGGCTCAAACAAATCATGCTCGAAGACAAGCGTGACGTGCGCCTCACGTTTCTCTGCGCTTCCTTTTTCTCCGCCGCTCTCAGTGCCGGAGGACATATCTTCAATATCGGCGCGACGCCTGAAATAGCAGTCGGCACAAGTGTGCTCTATCTGATACCTGGTGTGCCGTATATCAACTCTGTCAGCGACATGATATATAGGCACTATCTGTGCGCGTTCAGCCGTTTTTTGGATGCTGTCGTACTTACCGCTTGTCTTTCGGTAGGTCTATGTGCCGGGGTGTTTTTGTTGGGACTAAAATGGTTTTGAAGGCTTATGTGGAATGATATACTCATAAATATTTTTGAGGACGGATTCTTTGCGGCGATAGCTGCAATCGGATTTTCAAGTATCAGCAACACGCCCCGATGTGCATATCTGACCTTGGCCCTGATTGCCGCCGCCGGCCATGCAATACGATATGTGCTGACGCTGCCTGATTTCGGAGGTATGCACATCATACCGGCAAGCACAGTGGCCTCGTTTGCCATCGGTGTGCTGTCGGTGCTGTTCGCCTCGCGCATCAAATGCCCGGCGGAAGTATGCTTCTTTCCGGCGCTGGTCCCCATGATTCCCGGAATGTATGCCTACCGCACCATCGAGGCGTTGCTCTCCTGTCTTTACCACACTCAGGAAGAAGCGTTCGGACATTATTTCTATCTTCTTGCATATAATGGCCTCACTTGCTCGTTTATTATCTTGGGAATGGTTATCGGAGCCACAATGCCTGTATTTCTTTTCAAAAAACTTTCATTTACGGCAACCCGTTAGCCGTATTATCAGTAAATTTGCAATCCAATGGAATTACGACAGTTAAGATATTTTGCCAAAGCCGCCGAGACTCTGAATTTCTCCGACGCGGCAAAATGCCTGAATATAGCCCAAAGCTCGCTCTCACAGCAAATCAAACAGTTGGAAGATGAGTTGGGAATACAACTTTTTATCCGGAACTATCATTCCATACGCTTGACCGAGGCAGGAGAAGCTATGCTTCCGTTTGCTTTGAGGACTATCCACGAGGCTGAAGCCTGTGCGGACCGTATTCATGATTTGCGAAAATTACTGACGGGAACCCTCAATATCGGTGTTACGCATTCATTCAGCCCTATTCTCACGGAATCTGTCATTTCGTTTATGAAAATGTATCCGGGCATAAAGATCAACATAGTATATAAACAAATGAATGAGCTTATGGAACTGCTTGCCAAACGCGATATTGATTTCGTTCTTGCTTTCAAGCCTATTCAATCTTTGCCGGATGTTGAATCACATATATTGTTTCAGAATTCACTATCGGCAATAGTGGGAAACAATCATCCTCTCGCATCAGAGGAGAATGTCTCAGTCGCTGAACTTGAAAAATACGAACTCGCCCTCCCCTCAAAAGGATTACAAGCCCGCAATGCCTTCGACAGCATCGTATCAAGTTACAATAATTTCAAAATCCGTATTGAAATTAACGAGGTCAATACCCTGTTGAAACTTGTACGCCAGACCAGCCTCGTTACCGTTTTGGCCGAAGACTCCATATATGATGTCCGGGATGTAAAGGCCGTGCCGATTGATGTTCCCGACAACCAGATGGCAGGATGTGTACATATCCTGAAAGGGACATACCACAAACATTCCATGCAGGAATTTATTCGCGTCCTTACCGAATCGATAGCCGTCAAACGCCTACAGAACAATTGGATATAAACGGTTTTAGTCCCTGTTCTATATTGAATTGACAATCTTTAGAAATTCATGAATTTATCTCTATGGACAACAAAACGAAGATGTGTACCTCGCCCAATGACTAAATCATCCTCTCTGGCCTCTATAGTGAAATAAAGTTTCTTACCGTCAATCTTTGTCAATATTGCCGTAGCTTCAACTTCATGCCCTACTTTTGTTGGTTTAAGGTGCGATGATTCGATATGGCCTCCGACTGTCGTGTAACCTTTCGGTAAATTATCGGCAACAGCAAGCATAGCCGCATTTTCCATAAGCGCCATCATAGCTGGTGTTCCGCACACTTCGAGGTCGCCGGATCCGAGTGCCTTTGCAGAATGGTTGCCGCAAACGGTCATTCTGCTTGTATGAGATAATCCTTCTTTCAACATTGTTAGAATGCGTTAACGATAATTTGACTACAAAGTTATCACTATTATTTGGCATAGCCAATATTGAAATATAATCCAAATCATATTAATGTGGTATGAGTTCATTGTTTGCCGCCTGTGGCGGCCGTAATTTTTGCGCAAATCAGTGGAGCGACTTCATCACGAGGTCGCTCCACTTGCTACATTACGACTTGGCAAATAGATCTTGTATCATTTCCTTGATTAGTTATCTGCTAATATCTGTTGATAATCATTCAGTCAATGTCTGCACCAATAAAGTGTTCATCATCTATTAAATTGTAATAGTATCCGTTTCCACAGTCTCGGTATTCTTTGTTAAAACCAGCCATCACATCGCCTTTGCGATTGTAGCCATCATCCTGTTCGGCAATTTCAATCCACAAAGAGCCGTCATAGCCTCTAAACTCAAACCTGCCCGAATTATAGTTTCTTCTCTCTTTGAGTGCCTTGCGGAATTGTCTTACCGAATAAGGGGAGAACCTTTCTATGGCATTGAGGGATATAATCTCTCCGTCAATGCGTGTACCGGTTGTCAAACGGTTCTCGTAACAACCTTTTGAGGTGTCTGCGGCGAGACATTTGCGAATAAATGCCGATGGGAAAGTTGCTCGTGCCGCATAACGCTTAAACTTAGCCACAAAGTTGCTCTCGTTGGGAGTGTATAAAGTTACGCTTATCCAACAAGCAATAATAATGCCATCAATCGGATAGCCACGCTTTCTTGAACGGGGAGCGAACTCACAGACAAGGTTGTTCTGCGATATGAACAATCGCCTACGTTCCACGCCTTGTGGTGTTACGATAGTGTATAATCCGGATTTTCCTTTTATGGTAGATATAACTTCTTGATATTCCATAACAATATTGTTTTAGTATTCTACAATCAGTATCCGATATTCAAATGTTATATCGGGGTTGGTTATATTCCTTTGTTTCAGCCATAGGTGGTGGTTGCCGTAGCCATAGACAAAGTATCGGTCAAGGTCGTACTTATCGGTAAAATCGGCTACTATCTGCCGTAGGGATACCTCGCTGTCGGCATAGAGAATATGGTTTACAAACTCTATGATGATTTCGGCTATCTTATCATCAAAGATGATGGTGGGGTGTTCAAATGTTACGTTCATAATCGGGGGATTTATGACCTGCGCCATTGCTGACGCAGGTCGTGTTAGACATTTATGCGGTCATTCTCTCCTTGATAAGTCGGGCGTTTGAGTTCACAAGGTCGATGATGCGCTCGTGGTACTCGGTATCCTTGTTATATTTGCCGTGGCATTGCACCACTTTGAGGGTCTGCAAATCAACCTCTACTGTTTCTATTATGGTATCGCCAATCCTTGCCGACAACACCAGCGTGTTCTTTTTAAGGTAGTAGGATGATGAGAATACGCAGATGTGCTGTGTGTTACCCTCCAGGCAGTATTCCTCTATGCTTTCAAGCACCTTAACCGATATTTCATTGTCGGAGATTACCAGACCGAAGAATTTGGATTTGAGAGCCTTGAATTCTTCTTCGTTCTCCTTTTCACGGAGCAGTCTTTCCTCGGCTCTCCTGCGCTCGGCGTCCTCACGTTCCCTTCTGCGTCTGTCCTCTATCTTCCGACTCAATCCATCGTGTGCCTCTATGAAATCTTCGGGGCAGATGTTCTTGGGATTGCGCAGGTCTTGACCGAGGTTCTTCAGCATTTGCAGGTAGTCGCACCACATTCCGATATTGTTGATATGGTAGTGGTGGCGTTTGGCGATAAGGTAGGATGCCCAAAATTCATCCGCATTGTCGGGATTGGAGATAAAGTATTTCATTACCTCAATCTCTCCGGCTTTCATCAGCGTTTCCATTCTCGTGTCTGCAAGGAGTGCCTTGAAAAGTCTGACGGGGGATATGCCGTAGAAATCGCCCTTGAAGCCGTTGCGTTTGAGCTGTGGTATGACCGACATTCTCGGATAGACATCGCTCCATACGACAACATCATCATACAGAGGGTTGTGCGGGCGTATCTCCATATCGCTCCAATACGACCAGCAGTCGCAGTAATGGAAGGTAAACCCACGGAGCAGAGCCATATCGGTAACTCTGCCGTCGGGAGAAATCCACCTTTGCACGACCTCCTGACAATAGAGCTGTCTGACCTCTCCCTTACGGCTTTCGCTCGTTATCTGCGACACGCGGATTACTTGAAAACCCTTGTGTGCCGTTATGACGCTGAAATATGCGGTTTCCTTATGGGTGCGTTTGCGGGTGTCCTTCACTTTCAGTTCAGTTCCGCAGTGGGGGCATTTGCAACCTGCGACAGTGTCGCAAAGATTGCCTTTCTGACCATTCCAAACGTGTCCGCAGTCGGAGCAGGTCATTGTTCCGCTATTGGTGCGATAGGCGAAATGCTCAAAGCAGTGGCGGTATGCCCAACGCTCTTGTGCCTCGGTTATGGGTCGCAGTGTGGCGGATAGTGTTGCCACTTGCTTTTGTAATGCTGTCTTGGGTTTCATAGCCGTAATGTTTTAGAGGTCGAATAGACTGGGTTGTTCAACTTGGGGTTTCTTCTCGGAGGCTTTCTTCGGTTGGATAGGTCTGCGCATTTTAGCCATTTCCTCGTCACGGAGTTTATTGATGGCGTCCTGCCGTGCCTGTTCCTTTTCTTCCTCGGTGAGTTCTACCGTATGGTTCACTACCACTTGGCAGTTGATAGGTTTGCCGACCTCTATCTCATTTTCTTCATAGTAATGGACTGCCATTCCGAAGATTTCATCGTCTGCGAAGCCGTTGCAACCGCTTTTCTGCACTTGGTTGATGATATAAGTACAGCAGTCGGATACTGACTTTGACGGATTGGCGTACTTGACTGCGAACAGAGCGTCATTCTCCGCCATTGTTTCAAGATATGTCTTGATTGTGTCTTGGAACGATTGTGTTCCTTTCATAGTGTTGCTTGCCATAGTCGTAAATGTTTTAGAGTGTAGTCATTATCCAATAGAGTATCCCTAATGCTGAGAGGATTGAGATTATCCACCCGATGCCTCGGAATATTCTTTTAATCAGCCAACCGATAGTCAGACCAACGATTGTTCCGATGACAATCAGTATCACTTTCGCCACCTTTGCAACCGCCTTGCTTATGCGGTAATGATAGGAGGATTGGCGAGTTTGCCTTGACCTATTTATATGTTGTTCTGTGGCTTTCATATCGGTGGGGGCTTTTTTTTTAACCTCATGCGTCCAAAGACAGTGTGGTTGTTTGAGTTGCTTGACACCTGAAAGGCGTGTGGCACAAAAGAAGGGATGTTCACGGCAAGACGGAAAAATACTACTCGCAGAGTGGAGATTTTTCCGGATCGACGCGAATGTCCCTTTGCCACACGTTTATTTTGGCAAGCTACTCCAACTGACCCACAAGACTCAGGTACGCATCAGATGAAAATGGCCTCCCCGATATACAGGAAAGCCACAGGACGACATTGAAATCAAAAATGCCGGACTTTACTGAACGGCATCATAATGAAAAATCTGGGGAAACAAGAAAAAGGCAGAAAGAGAAAAGAAAGGAGAGTGCAATCCCGGAACAGGATAATGTCCGGCATTTGTTCAAGCCGAAGAGTAGCGCAGGCGCAGGGCAAATGGCGGTCTTTATCCCCGTGGTGGATTGAATTACCTGCTGGGACATGGAATGACCGTGTTAAGTCGTAAGATGCGGACAACCGTCCCCGGTTGCACATCTTCCGGCGACACGGTCATTCGATGTCCAGCATCGCAGTGAGGCAATATAGAAATCCGAAACCGTCCTGTCAAGGACAACAATCTGGCAATAAGAAAAAGAATGGAGTATGCAATCCCGGAACAGGATAATGTCCGGCATTTGTTCAAGCCGTAGAGCAGCGAAAGCGCAGGGCAAATGACGGTCTTTATCCCCGTGGATTGAATTACCTGCGGGACATGGAATGACTGTGTTAAGTCGTAAGATGTGAACAACCGTCCCCGGTTGCACATCTTTCGGCGACACGGATATTCGATGTCCAACATCGCAGCGAAGTCCAGCGAAGTATATTTCAGATTCAGTCATCTGACATTATTAAGTATCAAAAATTATGCGTACTTTTGTGTGCAAAATTACGAATTGGATTTACGGCTACTTCATAATGATGCCGATTATGGTAGTGCGAGAGGTGTACTTTTCGGTGTTGGCATAGGGAAAAACAGGCAAATCACGACAGTTAAAAATCCTTAACGCAAACCAAAAATCCAAAATTCAATTTACTCGGCTTTCCGTCAACTTCCACAAAAGTACACGATTAGTACCCACGCCTCTCCAAACCCCTCTGAAAATCACCGAGTTTGCCCAAATAAGAAAAAATTCGTAATTTTGCATTTGTACGTCATATAGCACCTTAAATTCATATCTTGAAAATGCGTTCTGTTTTTATATTGATTCATATAATACTGGGGTTTGTGTCATTTCTAATGAGTGCGGATCCTATTGACAGGGAGTCGCTTGTTGCCCGTAACAATCCTCGTGTGACAGAGATTGACACGTTGTCATCCCTTACCGTGGGCAATGGGGAGTTTGCTTTCACTGTCGATATCACCGGGCTCCAGACCTTCCCTGAATATTATAAAAATGGAGTTCCTCTCGGCACTCAGAGTCAGTGGGGCTGGCACTCATTCCCTAATACCGGAAACTATTCTCATGACGAGACTCTCGGAGAGTATGATTTCGGGCATGGACACACCGAACTGTATTCTACCCAGCTTAAAGAGCCGGAGAGAGGTAAGGAGGCATGTGAGTGGTTTCGCGTCAATCCTCATCGGTTGCATCTCGGCGCGATAGGGTTTGTAGGGATTGCTCCTCACATGGTTTCGGAAGTGAACCAGATGCTCGACATGTGGTCAGGTACAGTGTACTCCAACTGCAGGATAGGAGCCGAGATGGTGAGTGTCAAGACTTGTTGTCACCCTGACCGTGACATGATGTCCGCAGAGATTATTAGCGGTATGCGGCTTCCGGTATCGTTCCGATTTCCGTATCCAACCGGTGCGCATGCTGACGATGCATGTGACTGGACTGCGGATTCCCTGCATGTCACGGAGATTGTGTCGCTGCGTAGCCATGGCGCATTGTTACGCCACTCTCTTGATGATACATACTATTATATAAATGTGTCATGGTCAGGTGAGGTGTCGGCATCTATGTCGGGACGCAATGAGTTTGTCCTCACGCCGGAGTGTGATTCATGGAGCTTTACCGCCGAATTCTCCAGGGATATGATTGTCGGATCCGATATGGCTGCTGCCGATGTCCGCGCTGCGTCGTCACGGTATTGGGACTATTTCTGGCGTTCAGGAGGTGTTGTCGATTTCAGCAGATGCACTGATCCGCGCGCCAGGGAACTTGAACGTCGTGTTGTCCTCTCGCAGTATCTTCTCGCGGTGCAGTGTGCCGGCTCCACTCCCCCTCAGGAGACGGGATTGACCTACAACTCCTGGTTCGGCAAGTTTCATCTTGAAATGATATGGTGGCATCAGGCGCATTTTGCGCTCTATGGTCATGCCAATCTGTTGGCCCGCACTCTCCCATGGTACGGATCGGCATTGCCGGTGGCACGAGATATAGCTCGCCGTCAGGGATTTGAAGGTGTGAGATGGATGAAGATGACCGATCCTTCAGGCACAGAGGCTCCCTCCAAGGTTGGCTCATTCCTGATATGGCAGCAACCTCACATCATATATCTTGCCGAGCTGCTTCACAGGGCTGATCCGCATGGCGGAGTGACAGACAGATATGCTGAGCTTGTCGAGGAGACTGCCCGGTTTATGGCATCGTTTGCTTCATATGATCCGGACAACAGGCGTTATACGCTTAAGGGGATCATTCCGGCTCAGGAAACACTCAAGGCTGCCGAAACCGTGAATCCGCCGTTTGAGCTCTCATACTGGCATTTCGGCTTGTCTACCGCTAATAAATGGCGTGAGCGTCGTGGCCTTCCGCGCAATGAAAAATGGGATGATATAACCTCATCGCTTTCTCACCTGGCTCATGCTGACTCATTGTATCTTGCGGCCGAGACTGCTCCGCAGACGTATCATGATATACGTTTCACTTCCGACCATATGGCTGTGCTGGGAGCTCTTGGCATACTCCCGATGTCTCCATTGTTGGAGCCGGGCATAATGAATTCCACATTTGATTGGATTTACAGCAACTGGAACTGGAATAAGACCTGGGGATGGGACTACCCGACTACGGCGATGTGTGCCACTCGGCTTGGCGAACCTGAAAAGGCTGTCAACGCGCTTCTCATGGATAAACGCACCAATACCTATCTGCCCAACGGCCATAATTATCAGGACGCCCGTCTGCGCTGTTATCTGCCGGGCAACGGCGGCCTGCTTACAGCGGTGGCACTCATGACTGCCGGATGGGACGGATGTACGGTTGACAATCCGGGATTCCCAAAGGACGGAAAGTGGGATGTACGTTGGGAAGGTATCAAACCGTTACCATAGCCATGGATAGCAGACATTTGTGGCCGGCCCGGTTCTTGTCGGGCATATTGTTTTTGATGGCGTTTCATCCGGCTTTTGCAGCCCGTGGACTGCATTATATTCCTGATGGCGGTTCTGTTGTGTGTGTTGACGGTGTTCACAGATATAACCGAGCCCTTTACGGTGCTCATTCCGGATTCAGAGTGGAGTGCAGTGACACCCCTGTGTTCGGGATCTATCTTCCGGGTATGGGCGGAAATGTCAGCATGTCTCTCCCTCCCGGCAGATGTCTGGCCCGTTACACTCCGGGTCGCATGGATTATGAGCAGGGTGGAGTGTCGGTGGAGGTGCAAGTGATGCGCTCTTTCGATTGTGCCTTGTGGAGGATTACCAATAATAGCACTCTTGAGGTGTCCGTCCCGGTAAAGTTCGGTGGGGTAAGCGGCCGGAAATTCTCCCGCAACGGAGATCTTGGCGTTGACCCTCCTGACTGCTTCGATCTAAAGTCTGAGTATTGTGAAGGCAACGTCCTCTCGCTGAGCGGAGATGATGTCATTGTCAGCTATGGGGATAAAGAGCGGAAAGAGGTCTGTCTGTCCGTCCCGGCCTGTGAGCGGTCGGTGTCTGCTCTCAATATTTACGAGGGTGTGGTCAGGCTTGATCCTGGAGAGAGTAGGATAATGGCATATTTCCCGGACGGTAAGAATCCTCGGGAGTCACTTGAGTCACTTGTCGCCCGGGCTGAGGAGGAGAGGCGTGCACTGGTCTCCTCGTTAGTGATATCCACGCCCGACGAATGGCTCAATCCTGTGGGCGGAGCCATTGCGGTGGCTGCCGACGGTATATGGGGTGGCAATGCATGGCTGCATGGAGCCATAGGCTGGCGCACCCCTCATCTTGGCTGGCGTGGCGCATATTGTGGCGATGCTCTCGGCTGGCATGACCGTGCCCTGATGCATTTCGAGACATATGCGGCCAACCAGATCACAGATATCCCTCCTGTGTATGACCATCCCCGGCAGGACTTTAAGCAGAATATGGCACGTGCGGAGAAAAGATGGGGTACACCTATGTACAGCAACGGATATATATGCAGGCGTCCGGGCAAAAAGACCGAGATGTCGCATTACGACATGAATCTCGTCTATGCCGATGCCCTGTTGCGGCATTTTCTCCACACAGGTGACACTGCATCAATGCGTCGTCTCTTTCCGGTTCTGAAACGTCATCTCGAATGGGAGAAAAGAAATTTCGATCCTGACGGTGACCATCTCTATGACGCATACTGCTGCATATGGGCGAGCGATGCCCTGTATTACAACGGCGGAGCCGTAACACATTCTTCTGCTTACAACTTTTTTGCCAATACACTGGCTGCCAAAGTTGCCAAAGCAATAGGGGAGGCCCCCGCTCCGTTTCTTGAAGAAGCTGACGGGATAAGGAAGGCTGTGGAATCGGAATTATGGATGCCGGATAAAGGATGCTGGGCTGAGTTCAGGGAGCTTGGAGGCCATGGACGCGTGCATAGCCATCCGGCTCTGTGGACCATATATCACGCTATAGATTCACGTATCGGCGATGAATTCAAGTGGTATACGGCGACGCGCTACATTGACAGGGAGATTCCTCACATCCCTTTGGAGTGCGATTCGTCGCTGTTCACTCTTTCCACTACCAATTGGAAACCCTATTCATGGAGCATCAATAATGTGGCTGTTGCCGAAGTGATGCATACGGCATTGGCTTATTGGCTTGCCGATCGCCCTGCTGATGCTTATGCGATAATGAAGGGGGTTGTCATGGATAATATGTATTCCGGTGCATCACCGCTTAATTTCGGACAGATAAGCCGGTATGACGCTGCACGAGGTGAATGCTACCGCGATTTCGCCGATCCTATAGGCGTATGGAGCCGCGCCCTTGCCGAAGGGCTGTATGGCATACGTCCTTGCCTTGTGGGAGATGACAGCCGGGTGGTGATACGCCCCGGTTTCCCTGCTGACTGGGACCATGCCTCCATATCTACAAGTGACATTTCATACAGTTTCATGAGAGAAGGTATGGTTGACACTTATGTGATAGATAGCCATTATCCGTCAGGTACTGAGCTGGAGCTTTGTGTGCCGGCTCTCGGGATTGACCGTGTGATTGTCAACGGCAAGCCGTCGGAATGGGATGCGTCGGACATGGCTTTTTCCCGTCCGCTGGTCAATGTGAAATTGCGTGGAGAGGAGAGATATGAGGTGAAGGTCATACGCGACTCCGGTCGTGATGCCCATGCTTCAGGTGAGAGCGTAACTGTTGGTCCCGTACGTTTCACCCGCATGGTCTCGGGCCGGCTTGGATGGTGGCAGCCTTCGGATATTGTTGACCATGTGCCTGATATGTCCATGGCAAAAGCGGCAGAAACCAATGCTTTTGATGAAATACGGCCGGATAAATGTGTCCCGATTGACATGTCAGCATTTTACAATGACTCTGTGTCCGACATATTCCGCAACCGTTATGAATCGCCTCGACCGGGAGTGACCACGTTACAGATACCGGTCCAGGGGATAGGGGAGTGGTGTCATCCGTCTCTGACTGCCGACATTGACGATGCCGGTCTGCGCCGCCTGGCCGAGGACGGTGGAGGCATAGTGAGACTGCTCGACATACCGTTCGCGCTCCCGTCACAAGGACGTAATGTAGTGTATACAAGTCTATGGGACAATTATCCTACACATGTGTCCGTCCCGCTTGACGGACATGCTTCGCGGATATATATGCTCATGGCTGGCAGCACCAATCATATGCAGTGGGGCATGGAGAATGCGCGTGTGACCGTGAGATATTCTGACGGCTACACAGTGTCCATGCCGTTGATCAATCCTGTCAACTGGGCCCCCGTCGAGCAGGATCTCTATATTGACAGTCATGCCTTCAGTCAGCCATACGGACATGTCCCGCCTATGCGTGTGCATTTCCTCACCGGAGAGGTCTCTCGCTCTCTCGGTGAATCCCTCGGACTCAAAGGTCCGGCTGACCGTTACATCCCCTCGGGAGCCGGTGTGTTGCTTAATATTCCGGTGGACAGCACCAGATGTCTTGAATCGCTGCGTCTTGAAACTTTTTCTCAGGATGTCGTTGCCGGTATTCTGGGGCTTACTGTCCAGCGTCCATAAATAGGTTGTTATGATGTGTTTGAGAATATTGTCATTACTTGCAGCCGTGTTTGCAGTACAGTCTGCCGTAGCTGATTCATATGTCACGGATTGGTATCCGGAAACGGTTGAGAACAGGCCGTTTGTCAGGTGGTGGTGGCACGGAAGTGCCGTCGATTCTGTCGGATTGACTTATAATCTTGAAGAATTTGCACGTAAGGGTATCGGCGGTGTGGAGATCACTCCCATATATGGAGTCAAGGGTAACGAAGCCAATGATATCCCATATCTTTCCGACAAATGGATGGCTATGCTCGGGCATACGGTCTCTGAGGCAGGCCGGCTCGGTGTGCAGGTTGACATGAACAACGGCACGGGATGGCCCTTCGGAGGTCCGCATGTCACCCCTGCCATGAGTGCCCGAAAGCTCGTAACCCGACGCTGGGATGTCGCGGGCGGAGAGATGGTATGTGACTCTATATTCCCTGGCGATTTTATCAGGAAACAGCCGGATGCCACGCTTCAGCGCATTGTGGCTATTTCCTCTTCAAGGTCGTTGGATATCAGTGAACAAGCTCTGAGCGGAGGTGTGCTCAGATGGAAATCTCCTGCCGATGGTCCGTGGCGTGTCTATGCCATATATTCCGGCCGCACATATCAGAAGGTCAAACGTGCCGCGCCCGGCGGGGAAGGCCTTGTGCTGAACCATTATGACAGTATCGCGGTGAAGCATTACCTGTCACGTTTTGACAGGGCTTTTGAAGGGCGCGAGAGGATGATGCCCGACACTTTTTTCAACGACTCTTACGAGGTGTATGGCTCGGACTGGAGTGACGGTCTGCTTGATGAGTTCCGCAGGGACCATGGCTATGATCTGGCCCTCCGGATAGATGATCTTCTCGGAGACAACGGCGAAAGTCCTTCGAGAGGTCGCTTGCTGCACGATTACCGTATGACACTCGGCCGGCTTCTCGAAGAAAATTTCACTCGTGTGTGGACTGCCTGGGCCCATTCTCATAATGCAAGGATCCGTAACCAGTCTCACGGCTCGCCTGCCAATATCCTTGACCTATATGCGGCTGTTGACATTCCTGAGTGCGAGTCGTTCGGGCAGACGGATTTCAATATCCCCGGACTTCATCCGACAGGACCTTCACGTCCGAGCGATTCCGCGCCGGCAGTACTTAAATTTGCATCATCGGCCGCGCATCTTGCCGGAAAACGTCAGACTTCGGCTGAAACATTGACTTGGCTTACAGAACATTTCCGGACGCCCCTTTCTCGCTGCAAGCCGGAGATAGACCAGATGTTCTGTGCCGGTGTCAATCATGTGTATTTTCACGGTGCTCCATATTCCCCTAAAGATGTTTCTTTTCCGGGGTGGCTTTTCTATGCGTCTGTCAACATGTCGCCGACAGCCTCGTTGTGGAATGATGCCGACGGACTGTTCAGATACATATCCCGTGTGCAGTCATTCCTGACAGCCGGCAGCCCTGACAATGACGTGCTTTTATATTTTCCTTACGAGGATGTGATCACGCGTCAGGGGGGCGGACATTATCTGATGTTCGATATTCATAAGATGGGGCGTGTCATGCCCGATGTCGGCAGTTGGATCGATGACATAATGAATGCCGGGTATGATCCGGATTATCTGTCTGACCGTCTGATTGACTCGTTGACGGTCACCTCCGGCGGTATGCTGCTGTCTCGCGGAGGAAACTGTTACCGGGCGGTCATAGTCCCCCGTGTCGCTGTCATTCCTGATGCCACTCTTGAAAAATTGAAGAAACTCAGTGATGCAGGTGCGAGGATAGTCTTTTCCGATGATGTCCGCTCGGCTGTAGAGTCACTCGGAATAGAGCCTGAGACACTGCGACGTTCGGGTGTATCGATGATACGCCGCCGTAATGAGGCCGGTGGGCATAATTATTTCATATCCATGTTGCGCGACAGTGTTATAGACGGTTGGGTACATCTTGCTGTTCCGGCCCGCAGTGCCATGATATTCGATCCTCTCTCTGGGAAAAAGGGTGTCGCAGCGACGCGCGACGGCGATGACGGCAACGTGGAGGTAAAGCTCCGGCTCGCTCCGGGGGAATCCATACTTCTCAAGACATTCCCATATGATGTCGATGCTGAGCCGTGGAGATATATTGCCTCACAGGGCACGCCATTGGAGATCGGCCGTGGATGGAGCGTGGAGTTTCCCAAAAGTGATCCGCCTATAGACGGGACTTTCTTCACGGACACACTGTGCGAATGGACCCGTCTGCCTGATCCGCGTGTACTTGTCAACAGCGGGACTGCACGTTATAGGGTAAAAGTCGATATCCCTGATGCATCTGTGGCTGACACATGGCTCCTTGATCTCGGCGATGTCCGCGAAAGTGCCCGTGTGATGGTCAACGGTGAGGATGCCGGATGTGCGTGGGCTGTCCCGATGGTACTTGATATAGGAAGCCTGCTCGTAACAGGCGAGAATGAACTGGTCATAGATGTGACTAACCTTCCGGCCAACCGCATAGCGGACTATGAGCGCAGAGGTGTGAAGTGGCGTATATTCAAGGACGCCAACATAGCGAGCGTTACCAATGCAAAGAAATTCAGTTTCGGCGACTGGGATGTCCAGCCCGGAGGCCTCAATTCAAGTGTGAAATTAATACCTGTCAGATATGAATAAGACTATTTTCTACCGTGGCTTTGCCATGCTTATGGCATTGTCCTTTATGTTTCCTGCCGTTTTGGCGGAGAATCTCCCGAAGCGGGAAGAGATTCTCAAAACTATAGTCAAGGTCAACGACCATTATATGAAAAAGCATCCCGATCCGCTCCTCGGCATACCGTATTACTCACGGAAGAAGGTCTATGAGGCAAACATATGGACACGGTCAGTATATTTCGAGGGGCTGATGGCTCTCCACTCCATATACCCCGCCAACAGGTATTACGATTACGCCTATAAGTGGGCCGACGGTTTCAAGTGGGGTATGCGTCGCGATGACACTACCACCCGCAATGCCGACAACTATTGTGCCACACAGGTCTATATCGATCTCTATCGCCTCACTCCGCGTCCGGAAATGCTCACAAAGACCAAAGGCACGATGAACATGCTTGTCAATACCCCTCAGGTTGATGACTGGACATGGATCGACGCCATACAGATGGGGATGCCCGCGCTTGTAAAGCTGTCGGCCACTACGGGTGATAAGAGATATGCGGAGAAGGCCCATGACATGTATATATGGACCCGTAATACTCTTGCGGGGGGCCTTTATAACAGCAAAGACGGGTTGTGGTGGCGTGATGCCGGCTTTGTCCCTCCATATAAGGAACCGAACGGCAGGAATTGTTACTGGTCACGCGGCAACGGCTGGGTAGTCGCGGCCCTCGTGAGAGTGCTTGACGAACTTCCGGCCGACGCTCCTCACCGTCAGGAATATGAACAGGATCTCAAAGATATGTGCGCCGCACTTGTGAAGTGTCAGCGTGAGGACGGATTCTGGAATGTAAGCCTCCATGATCCATCCAACTTCGGCGGTAAGGAACTGACCGGGACCGCTCTGTTTGTCTATGGAATGGCCTGGGGTGTGTGTAATGGTTTGCTCGACCGTAAGACGTATATGCCTGTGATAGCCAAGGCATGGAACGCCATGGTTCGTGATGCCGTACATGACGACGGTTATCTCGGCTACGTACAGGGAACAGGTAAAGAACCTAAGGACGGTCAGCCGGTGGCATATGATTCAAAACCTGATTTCGATGACTACGGCACAGGCTGTTTCCTTCTTGCCGGTTCGGAAGTGTATAAACTTTAGCATCAGGTTATAAACTGATAAAAATATCCGGGCCACAATACCATGGATGTACAATTTGACCGTGGTATCGTGGCCCGGATGTTATTTTATCGGTATGGCCGTCTATTTTACTATTTTGCCGTTAAGCTTGAGGTTAATGAATTGAACACCCTCGGTTTTTCCGATGATAGAGTTTGAATCGGTTGTCACACCGTTAAAAGTGCAGTCCTTCACGATGATATTGTGGATGTTGCATCTGTCCTCAAACCCTTCGATCTTCACACCGAATTTACTTTTGTTGCATGTCACGTTCTCAAGGAATACGTTTCTCACGACGGGATAGAAATCGCGCTGGCATATCTCTTTCTGGTCATACACGAGATTGATCTTAAGCACAGCCTCGTTGCATTGTCCCACTTGCACATTCCTGACGAATATATCCTCTATGACACCGCCGCGGCATGAATTGGTCTTTATGCGTATCACGCGGTCGAGTTCCGGTGAGTCCATTATACAGTCCTCCACAAAAAGATTCTTGAAGCCACCTGAAATTTCGCTTCCCACCACTACACCGCCGTGTCCGTTCTCCATGCGGCAGTGACGCACGATCACATTCTCAGTAGGTCTGTTCCAGCGTCGTCCGTCGCGGTTACGTCCGCTCTTGATGGCTATGCAGTCATCGCCGGTATCGAAGAAGCAGCCTTCTATGAGCACGTTCTTGCATGATTCGGGATCGCATCCGTCACCGTTCGGACCGTCGTTCTGCACGTGTACACCTCTTACTGTCAGGTTCTCGCAGAGTAACGGGTGCATAACCCAGAAGGGTGCGCGCAGCATTGTTACCCCCTCTATGAGCACATTCTTGCACTTTACAGGGTTGACGAGCTGCACGCGCATGCCGTAGCCGTCGCCGAGGATGCGCTTTTCCACCGGCACTTCCTTTTCATTCCATTCAAGGAGTAGGGGGCGGCCGATGCGCTGTGACACCATCCCTTCTTTAAATCCGAAGTGATGTGCTCCGCACATTGCCCACCAGTTGGTCCTGTCGGCTCCGCCATCGATCACTCCAAGTCCGGTTATAGCGATGTTGGTCTGCTCATAGGCATAAATCATGGGCTGATAGTTGTAGCAGTCCACACCTTCCCAACGTGTGAGTACTATGGGATATTCTTTCAGATCGGATGTGAACAGGAGTGTGGCTCCGGCCTCAAGATGAAGGTTGACATTGCTTTTGAGAGTTATGGGACCTGTGAACCATGTCCCGGCTGGAATGACTACCCTGCCGCCACCCTCGTTGGAGCAACGCTCTATGAGCGAATTGATCATCTCGGTGTATAGAAATCCCGGGGTATCGGATTTTTTGCCGTAGTCAAGCAGATTGTAATCGCGGTCGCGGAATGTCGGGGCTTTGATCTGGGCCTCAACTTCCGGATATAGCTTTCCCCAGGCCTCTTCAGGAGTGAGCTGTGCAGCATTTACGCCCGCCGACATGATAATTGCTGCCAGTGGCAGTAAAAATTTTTTCATGCTTAGTATATTTAAGGTGTTAAGTGTTGTATTCGATTCAATATCTGTTACAAAATTACAATTTTTAATTGCATAACTAAATTTTAACACATAATTTTTGAATAATTTTTGCAAACATTAGGATAAAATATATTAACTTTGCATCCGACTTAGAGAAATTTACAACTTAGAGTAAATATATATTAACCTTAAATTTCAACGATGAGAAACGAGAAATCTCTAAAAATCAGGGGTTCTCAGCACAGGTCGTATTCCTGTCTGGGACGTATCTGCTTCTCGGTACTTTTTGCTGTGCTTGCCCTTATGACTCAGGCACAGAACATACCGGTCAGTGGAACAGTGATTGATGAGACAGGCGAGCCGGTGATAGGCGCGACTGTCATGGAAAAGGGGACCAAGAACGGTGCCGCTACGGATTTTGATGGCAAATTCACGCTAACTATCCCCCCCTCAGCTACTTTAGTGTTCAGTTATGTGGGCTATACCACACAGGAAGTCCCTGTTGACGGGCGCAGTGTCATAAATGTGACTCTCAAGGAGAGCCGCGAGATGCTTGATGAAGTTGTGGTGGTGGGCTACGGCACAGTGCGTCGCCGTGATCTCACCGGAGCCGTGTCCTCGATGAAAAATTCCGATGTCGTTATCGCTCCTACCAACAATGTCATGGAAGCTCTTCAGGGCAAGATCGCGGGTATGGATATCACGAAGTCGAGCGGTGAGACCGGAAGCGATGTCAATATCCTCCTTCGCGGATCGCGTTCCATCTATGGTAGCAACGAGCCGCTGTTCATCATTGACGGCATCCCCGGAAGCTACAGCCAGGTCAATCCCAGCGATATCGAATCAATCGATGTGCTAAAGGATGCATCCTCGACCGCCATATATGGTTCTGCCGGTGCCAATGGCGTGGTGATTATCACCACCAAGCGCGGCGAGGAGGGCAAGGCCATCGTGAACTTCGATGCATATTACGGATTCAGTGGCGATGTCAACTATAAGCATGGCATGGTGGGCGACGAGTGGCTCGCATATCAGCGTGAGGCGTACAGATATATCAATGGAAACTATCCTACCGATGATGCCACACTCATGGGCAATCCAGCCTACACTGCAGCTCTTGAGGATGGCAAGTGGATCGATTGGGTGGATCTTGCGTCAGGACGCCGTGCCACAACTCAGAAGTATGCTCTTTCAGTAAGCGGCGGCACACAGAAGGCCCGTATATTTGCATCTGCATCCTATTCAAAGGAGGAAGGATTGCTCCCGAATGACGAACTTGACAAGTACACATTGCGCCTGAATGCCGATATGGAGATCAACAAGTATGCCACCATCGGTTTCACAAGCAACCTCACATACTCCGACCATGACCGCGGAGTGAAGAATACTTTCACAAAGTCTCTTACCGCATTCCCTCTCGGCGATGCATACGATGAGGACGGCAATCTCAACCATCGTTATATCGACAATCAGGACTCTCCTCTCGGCGACTTTATAGAGAATCAGTTTGCCAACAATACCAAGTCGACATATATCAATTCAATAGGCTATCTTGAGATCACTCCGTTCAAGGGGCTGAAGTTCCGTTCGCAGATCAGCGCTGTCCTGTCCAACGGTCGCATCGGTCAGTACTGGGGAGCGCAGGCTACCGCCAATCAGCCTACTTATGCCAAGTCGCCCTTCGCACAGAAGACACACAATGACAACTGGGCATACACCTGGGAGAACATCCTGTCATACAATGCCGACATAAAGGATCATTCATTCGGCGCGCAGTTCATCACATCCTACAACAAGAACACTACCGAACAGACTATTGCCGGAAGCGGTGGCTTTGATGTTGACACATGGCAGTATCATCGTCTGCTTTCCGGATCAGGCAGCCAGTACACTTATTCCGACTATTCACGTACACAGAAGATGTCATATGCCTTCCGTGTAAATTACAACTACAAGGGACGTTATCTCCTCACATTCTCCAACCGCTGGGACGGTGTCAGCTGGTTCTCGGAAGGTCACAAATGGGACGCGTTCCCCGCCGGTGCACTGGCATGGCGTATCTCCGACGAGGAGTTCATGGAGAACACCCGTGACTGGCTGAGCAACGCCAAGCTGCGTGTCAGCTACGGTATAACCGGCAATGCCGGCGGTACAGGTGCGTATGTGACACAGACCCAGGCATATCTGTATCCCAACGGTGGTGTGACTGTGGGCGGCAAGCCTGTGCAGTTCGCCCAGTACACCGGCACATATGCCGGAAGCACTCTCGGATGGGAGAAATCATATAATTGGAATGTTGGTCTTGATTTCGGGGTGCTCAACAACCGTATCGACGGTTCTGTAGAGTGGTTCCGTACCGAGACCAAAGGCCTGCTTTACAAGCGCACAGTGCCTATCACCGATGGTGTGACAGGGTGGGGCAGCCCGCTTTCACGATGGGAGAATCTCGCCAAGACCGAGAATCATGGTTTTGAGTTCACTATCAACAGCCGCAATATCGTAAGCAAAGACTTCAACTGGTCCACCACTCTTACAGCTACCTGGAGCAAGGAGCGTATCAAGGAGCTTCCCGGAGGGAATCTTATCAATGAAAGCCTCTTTGAAGGAGCCCCTATCAAATCGATCTATGGATGGAAATACGCCGGAATCTGGGGAACAGGCGACGATGCCGATCTTATGGCGAAATATAAGGTTGAGCCTGGTTTCATACGTATAGAGACTGTTGAGCAGTTTAAAAACGGAAAGGGCGACGGAGGCGTGCACGCTTATGGCGACAGCGACCGCATGATTCTCGGCCATCAGAATCCTAACTGGATACTCGGTCTTAACAATACGTTCAATTATAAGGATTTCGATCTTTCGGTGTTCATGATGGGTCGTTTCGGCCAGACCATACAGAGCAACCTCCTCGGATACTATGACGCCAAGAATTCACGTACCACTAACCAGATTTCAGGTGTGGATTACTGGACTGAAAACAACCAGGGTGCCTATTATCCGCGTCCCGGTACAGGTGACAAGCAGAGCAAGGTGATGCCTTCTCTGAGAGTCGTGGACGGATCGTTCGCCAAGATCAAGAACATCACGTTCGGTTACACGCTCCCCGGCAAGCTCACACAGAAAGCTCTTGTAGAGCGTCTGCGTCTTTACTTCACTGCTTACAACCCTTGGATAATTGTTAATGACAGCAAGCTCAAGGGCACTGATCCCGAGACCGGTGGATCGGATGCATTCCCCACTTACAAGCAGTTCGTATTCGGTGTCAACCTTACTCTCTAATCCTTAAGAATATCAATAATGAAACGTAAAATATCCAACATACTGTGGGCTTGCGGAGTGGGTGCGACTCTCATGATGCAGTCCTGTTCACTCGATGAAGTGAATCCGGGCGAATTCTCGCTCGAAGTGCTTGGCTCGACTCCTCAGGGCTATGAGAAGCTCCTTAACCAGTGTTACTTCGGCCTGGAGCGTCAGTTCTATAACGGTATAGATTTTATGGGACTGATGGAGGGAAACACTGATCTCTGGACCGCCAGGACCAATCAGCTCGGCACCAGTGACCATATATTCAAGTTCTTTGCCAACGCCTCTCCCAATCTCACATTCACCGGCGGTGTCTGGAATGCCGCTTACGACGGCATAGGCGCATGCAATATGGCCATTCAGGCCGGTGCTACATGCTCGTTCTCCACCGAGGAGCAGCGAAATGCCAAGGTTGCCGAGGCACGTTTCCTCCGTGCTGTGTACTATTATAATCTTGTCGAGATGTTCGGAGGGGTGGTAAAGCTCACTGAAGTGCAGAAGGAGAACAACTATTCTCCCACCCGCACAGAGCCTATAGAGATTTACCGTGATGTTATCATTCCTGACCTTGAATTTGCCTCAAAATGGCTTCCCAAGGGGGATGATAATTTTGACGGCAATCCGACTATGAAATCCGCTCTCGGATATCTTTCCAAGGCATGCCTCGCTACACGTCAGTACGGTACCGACGAGTTCCTTCAGAAAGGTTTCAACGCCGCTAAGGATCTTATCACTGATTGTGAGTCGGGTGGATCAACATATAATGCTTATATGTATCCCGATTTCGAGGATGTGTTTGCCGAAAGCAACAATAAGGCCAACAAGGAGGCTCTCTGGAAATATTCGGTATATGCAGGTTCTGACGCTCATGGATCAAGCAACGGCAACTACCGTACCAACCGCAATGACGAGCACTTCCTGTGTCAGCTCAACCATTTTGGCGCACGCAAGGATAACCAGGAGGCGCGCAAGGCTTGGGATGGTGGCGTGCAGGGCGATTTCATGCCCACACAGTATCTGTTGAGCCTCTATGTGCAGGCCGACGGATCGCTTGATCCTCGTTTCCACAAACTCTTTATCACGGAGTGGAAAGCCAATCAGGTATACACCTGGACTGAGGGAGATGCCACAAACTATGACAAGGACAACTCTATGGTAGGCTCAAAGATCAATGTCGGTGATGTGGCAATCCGTTTTGTCATGCCGCAGGATGCGAATTATGCTGCCGAGATCACAGGCAAGCCCAATTCCAATTATCTTCTTATCGACTATAAGGATGTGTATGATGATGCCTCCAAGGCCATTGTAATGAAGGATGGTGCGGGTGAGAACCATTTCCGCTATTTCTATCCTTCTCTCAACAAGCATGCCAGCTCCAACTATTTTGATGCTAACTACGGCAAGAGCCGCTTTGGCAATCTCAACGCTGTTTTCCCGATGCGTATGGCGGAGATATATCTGATTGCTGCCGAATATGACATTGTGATGAACGGAGGCGGACAGGCCATGGGCTATATAAACAAGGTGCGTCAGCGTGCAGGTGCCAACCCTCTTTCCGGAGCAGCCGACATTCGAACTGTCCTTGACGAGCGTGCCCGTGAGCTTTGCGGTGAGTTCACCCGTTTCTATGACCTGAAGCGTACAGGCATGTACAAGGATGCAAGCTATCTCCAGTCCACATTCCCCGAGCTTGCCGAATACTTCAAGCCTGAATATGCACTGCGCCCCGTGCCGTCGACCTATACTGACGTTATAACTACCGGATCGCTCTTCAAAAACTATAATGATTGACAGGCGGTTTGCCTATATTTCTGAGATAAGAGCTAATACATAATAAACAGAAGACACCTGTTGTCATATGCAACAACAGGTGTCTTCTGTTTATTATGTAGTCAGAGTGTGTACAGCGGGGTAGAGGCGTAGCGCGGTAGGGCCACAAGGCGAAGGCTCTGGAGCAGTGTGAGTGCATCATCACGCCTGGATATGGCATCTTCGATGGTCTGCAGTGCTATCTGCGGCAGATTGTTGTCATGTGACAGGTGGCACAGGTAAAGGTTGTGCAGACGTGGGGATATTATTTCCGATATGAATGCAGCAGTCTCCTTGTTGTCGAGATGTCCGTTGTCGGCCGCTATGCGGGCTTTAAGATATTCCGGATAGGTGCCGGTGACAAGCATGTGGTGGTCATAGTTGGCCTCGATCACTATTGAATCGGCCTGACGCATGTAGAAATCCACACGCGGTGATATGCATCCCAGATCGGTGGCGACAGCCATGGTGTGGCCCGACGAGTGTGTTATGAAGAATCCAGCGTTGTCGGCTCCGTCGTGCATCACTTCAAATGGAGTTATCTCGAATTCGCCGAGTTTGAAGGGGAACTCCTTGTATATTGGCTGGTGATAGTCCTTTATGCGGCGCGACACATTGTGGCGGCGGAGTATGCCGTTGAATGTGCGGGGTGTGCAGTAGAGGCGCATGTGGCGGTTGGAACGGAGTAAGGCGTATGCCTGCGAGATATGGTCGTGATGGTCGTGGGTGAGTATGATCCCCTTCACCCTGTCCATGGTTATGCCGTTTGCAAGCAGCGAGGTCGTGACTTTTTTTGCGTCTACTCCGGCATCAACGAGAAAGCCGCTGTTCCTGTCGCCTACATATGCGCAGTTGCCGCTGCTCCCGCTGCCGAAACTCATGAAGAACACTCTGTCGGAGGCTTGTAACGGCGGTAGATCGTCGATTTCCGGTTGTTGCGCGATGTGTGTGCGTGCTATATCGGCCATCCTCTCGGACGGTATTATCTCGAAGCCTCGGTCAAGACGCTCGTTGAAGTCATCGAGTCCGTCGAACAGGCCGGGTTGCTGGTGGTGTGGTGGGCTGTATTTGCGGCGCATGGTAGTAGAGGGCGGTTAAAAGGTGTGTGTTAGTTGTAGAGGAGAAAGATTGTAGGGACTTTATCGTAATTGTAAGCGCGCTTTGCCCATTTGGCGAGTGGAAGGGTGATTATTTCTTGCTTAGGTCCTGTAATGTCCGAGGCTACGCACAGCCGCATGCCTGATGGCAGCGTTGATGCGAGTTCGGCGATCAGTCGGTTATTTCTGTAGGGTGTCTCAATGAATATCTGGGTCTGTCGTCGTGTGCGTATGAGCCGTTCCATCTCGCGGAGCTTCTCGGCACGAGCTTTTGATTCGTAAGGCAGATAACCGTTGAATGCGAAAGTCTGTCCGTTGAAGCCTGATGCCATGAGCGACATTATGATGCTTGACGGTCCGACCATCGGCACGACTGTCATACCCCTCTGTTGTGCCGCCGCCACAAGGTCGGCCCCCGGATCGGCTACTGCCGGACATCCTGCCTCGGAGATTACACCTACGGGCAGTCCTTGCTCTATGGGGGCAAGCATGGCCGGGACATCCTCTGGGCGCGTATGCTCGTCAAGTGTGGTGAATGTGAGCGTGTCTATGTCTATCTCACGGTCACACCGTTTGAGAAACCGTCTTGCCGTGCGCACATTCTCCACCACATAGTGCTTTATCTCCCGTACCATCTGTAGGTTGGCACGGGGGAGCACTGAATCCACAGGGGCATCGCTCATTGTGGACGGAAGCAGGTAGAGGGCGGCTTGCAGCATATGGGTGTGTTATGGTTGTGACATGGCGGTTGCTGTGGATTCTCAGCCCACGGATCCCTCGAGGGATATCTGAAGGAGTTTCTGAGCTTCGACGGCAAATTCCATGGGGAGTTTGTTCATGACTTCGCGGGCATAGCCGTTTACGATGAGTGCGACAGCCTCTTCGGTGGGTATGCCTCGCTGGTTGCAATAGAAGAGCTGGTCCTCCGAGATCTTGGATGTCGTGGCCTCGTGCTCCACTATGGCTGTGTCGTTCAGAATGTCGATGTAGGGGAATGTGTGCGCCCCGCAGTGGCTTCCCATCAGTAGCGAGTCACACTGCGTGTAGTTGCGACATCCCGTGGCTTCCGGCGCGACTTTCACAAGCCCTCTGTAGGAGTTCTCGGAGTGTCCTGCCGATATACCTTTTGACACTATGTAGGAGGTGGAGTTCTTGCCGAGATGAATCATCTTGGTGCCTGTGTCGGCCTGTTGGTGGTTGCGCGTCACAGCCACCGAATAGAACTCTCCTCGCGAATAGTCCCCTTTGAGTATGCATGACGGATATTTCCATGTAATGGCCGAGCCGGTCTCCACCTGTGTCCATGACAGTTTGGAGTGGTCGCCGCGACACAGGCCGCGCTTGGTCACGAAGTTGTAGACGCCTCCGCGTCCTTCCGCATCGCCGGCATACCAGTTCTGTACTGTAGAGTATTTCACTTCCGCGCGGTCCTCGACTATGATTTCCACTATGGCGGCATGCAGCTGGTTCTCGTCGCGCATCGGGGCGGTGCACCCTTCAAGATAGCTCACATAGGCATCGTCGTCGGCAACTATGAGGGTACGCTCGAACTGTCCGGTGCCGGAGGCATTGATGCGGAAATAGGTCGAGAGCTCCATGGGGCAACGTACACCCTTGGGGATGTAGACAAATGATCCGTCGGAGAATACTGCCGAATTGAGTGCGGCATAGAAGTTGTCGCGGTAGCTGACCACCGTGCCGAGATATTTTTTTACGAGGTCAGGATAGTCCTTGACAGCCTCGGATATGGAACAGAAGATTATCCCTTTCTCGGCAAGTTTCTCACGGTGTGTGGTCTTGACGCTCACCGAGTCCATCACGGCATCGACTGCCATTCCTGACAGTGCTTTCTGTTCCTCCAGCGGTATGCCGAGCCGGTTGAAGGTGTCAAGCAGCTGCGGATCGACCTCATCGAGGCTCTTGGGTCCTTCTTTTTTCACAGGCTCGGCATAATAGCTAATGTCCTGGAAGTCGATTTCGGGTATTTTGAGGTATGCCCAGTCGGGCACCTTGAGTGTCTGCCAGTGACGGAACGCTTTCAATCGGAATTCCAGAAGCCATTCAGGTTCACCTTTTTTTGCCGATATGAGCCTGACCACATCCTCGTTGAGCCCTTTGGGTATTATGTGGGTGTCTATGTCGGATGTGAAGCCGTACTTGTACTCCCCCGATGTAGCTCTGTTGAGCAGTTCATCGTTGGATTCGGCTGTCTTGCCGGGCTTTCCGGCGGATTCCGGTATGTTATTGTTCATTTCCATTGTCATTGTTTATGGCACCCCATACAGCGGGCGCGAGATCTATGATCCATGTCACCGGCCGACCTTCCCCAAGGCGCGATGCCTTGTGGATGTCGGTCCCCGGATACATGACTATATACAGGTTGAGAGCCACACTCATAACCATGAACCATTTAAGAATGTTCACCACTGCTCCGGCTATATGGTCAAGCGGTCCGAGGAGCAATGTGTGGGTGACATGCTTAAGCAGCTTGGCTATGATTATCACCGCATAATACGCCACTATGTAGATGGCGCAGTAGGCGAGTATCGAGGCCGCGTATCTTGACATTGAGTTGGCTTCCTCGATGCCGCCTGACGGCATTATCATTTCGGTGACCTGCGCTCCGAACATCCGGCAGGCTATTATGCCGATTATTATGGCTGCGACAGAGCCTACCTGGGCTATGAGACCCCTGCGGAATCCCATTACAGCCGATACGGCGAACACTATGAGGATAGCTATGTCGAGTGCTGGCATATTGTGGCTTTATAAACTTTGTTGTGCTGGAGGCTATGAGAGTGCGGCGAGTGTCTCGCGAAGTGCGGCGAGCTTGGTGTCGGCATCGGCGAGTTTCTTCCTCTCACCATCTACTACGGCAGCAGGCGCGTTGGACACGAAACGCTCGTTGGAGAGTTTCTTCTCCACTGATTTTCTGAAGCCTTCATAGTAGTCGATCTCCTTGGCTATTTTGGCTTTTTCGGCCTCCACGTCTATGTTGTTGAGCAGCGGTATGTTGAATTCGGTTGTCCCGACAAGGAAGGATGCTGCGGCCGGATCTTTTTCAGCTGTTGTGCCTGTCTTGTCAAGATTGGCAAGCCTGATTATCACATCTGCGAGCTCTATATTCTCGTTGATGGCAAGCAGAGTCAGACGCTCGCGGTTGGGGATATTGCGCTGTGCACGCACTCCTCGTACTCCGTTGACTATCTCCTTGACCTTTTCTACGGCGGCGAGCAGATCGTTGTCGATCTCGGCGGTCTCGGGCATTGAGGCATACATGATCGACTCTCCTTCGCGGCGGTCGCCGATGTGCTGCCAGAGTTCCTCGGTGATGAACGGCATGAACGGATGCAGCATGCGGAGAAGTGAGTCAAAGAATCCTATGGTGGCATCGTAGGTGGGGCGGTCGATCGGCTTCTGGTACTCCGGCTTAACCATTTCGAGATACCATGAGGAGAATTCGTCGCGGAACAGGCGGTAGACACTCATAAGAGCTTCGGAGATGCGGAATTTCTCGAACGAGTCGTTGATTTCGGCTATCGACTTGCTGAGCTGGCTTTCAAACCACTTGATGGCTGTGGCCGAACTTGACGGCTGTGCTATGCCGCCGTCCACTTCCCAACCTTTTACAAGGCGGAATGCGTTCCAGATCTTGTTGCAGAAGTTTCGACCGTTTTCGCAGAGTTTTTTGTCGAAGAATATGTCATTGCCTGCAGGTGCTGACAGCATTATGCCCATGCGCACGCCGTCGGCTCCGTAGTCGGCTATGAGTTCCAGCGGGTCAGGGGAGTTGCCGAGCTGTTTGGACATCTTGCGCCCTATCTCATCGCGGACTATACCGGTGAAGTAGACATTGTTGAATGGCTGTTTGCCCATGTATTCGTAGCCAGCCATAATCATTCGAGCCACCCAGAAGAATATTATGTCGGGGCCGGTGACAAGATCGGAGGTGGGGTAGTAGTATTTGATCTCCTCGTTGTCGGGGTCAAGTATGCCGTTGAAGAGGGAGATGGGCCATAGCCATGAGGAGAACCATGTGTCGAGGCAGTCCTCGTCCTGATGCAGGTCGGCGGCGGTAAGGCCGGGCTGCTTCTCTCTTGCGAGCTCAAGAGCCTCCTCCGGTGTCTCGGCAACTACGAACGAACCGTCAGGCAGATAATAGGCGGGCACACGGTGACCCCACCACAGTTGGCGCGATATGCACCAGTCGCGTATGTCGGTGAGCCAGCGGCGGTATGTGGTCTTGAACTTTTCGGGGACAAATTTTATCACACCGTCCTCGACTGCTGAGAGTGCCGGCTCTGCAAGATGCTGCATCTTGAGGAACCACTGGTCGCTCAGTCGGGGCTCGGTGACGGTGTCCTGATTGCGTTCGGAGTATCCCACCTTGTTCTCATATTCCTCTATTTTTTCGATGAGTCCGGCAGCCTGAAGGTCCTTGACTATCTGTTCGCGGCATGCGAAACGGTCCATGCCTACATACATCCCGGCAGCCTCGCTTATGGTGGCGTCATCATTGAATATGTCGATGGTCTCGAGACCGTGTTTCTCGCCGAGCATATTGTCGTTCATATCGTGGGCGGGAGTCACTTTCAGACAGCCTGTGCCGAAGTTTATGTCCACGTATGTATCCTCGATGACGGGTATCTCGCGGTTCACGAGAGGCACTATCACACGTTTGCCTCTGAGATGCTGGTTCTTGGGATCCTCGGGATTGATACACATGGCGGTGTCGCCCATGATGGTCTCGGGGCGGGTTGTGGCAACTATCGCGTAGCCTTCTTCCCCTGCTATCTTGTAGCGAAGATAGTATAGCTTGGAGTGTTCCTCCTTATAGACTACCTCTATGTCCGACAGCGCGGTCTTGGCTTTGGGATCCCAGTTCACCATACGTTTGCCGCGGTATATCAGCCCTTTGCGGTAGAGGTCGACGAATACGTGGATCACACTCTTTGAGCGGATCTCGTCCATGGTGAACGAAGTGCGTTCCCAGTCGCATGATGCGCCGAGTTTCTTGAGCTGTTCGAGGATTATGCCTCCGTGTTTCTCTTTCCACTCCCATGCGTGCTTGAGAAATTCCTCGCGTGTGAGGTCGCTTTTCTTGATCCCTTCCTGTGCGAGTTTGTTGACCACCTTGGCCTCTGTGGCTATGGCTGCGTGGTCGGTGCCCGGAACCCAAAGGGCGTTTTTACCCATGAGGCGTGCCCGGCGCACGAGTATGTCCTGGATTGTGTTGTTGAGCATGTGCCCCATGTGCAGTATGCCGGTGACGTTGGGAGGCGGTATCACGATGGTGAACGGTTCACGGGCATCGGGCTCGGAGTGAAACAGTCGATGCTCCAGCCAGTAGGCATACCAACGGTCCTCAACGGCACGAGGATCATATTTTGAGGCAATTTCTTCCATGAGAGTGATGATGTTTTTTGATCAGTTCTTTGGTTTTAATGTGCAAAGGTACAAAAAACATATGACACTCTTGCGTGCCAAGCGTGAAAATTAGATAAATGCGCCAAACTTCAATCAACCCTTCACGCAAAACAGGTCTTGCTGACAGGTTTTGTCCTATCTCAGATATTTAAGCAGTTGATCCCTGTGGGGAGTGTCGGATTCCTGAATGCGGCTTCGCAGACGCAGGCGTCGGTTTTAGATTACCTCGCGACGCTCTTTTAGCAGCATGCATATGGCCGGTATGGTCAGCCCGATGGCGTTGAGCGTGTACATGCGTGAGTCGATCTCCTTTATGTTTGGGAACGCCTCATGCAGATGTCTCATCACACCGTCGGCCGAGGCATCGAGCCGTGCTTCAAGCCGGGTATAGAGGTCAGGGTCTCCGGCTATCTCTTCGATGGCGCGTTGAGCTTCGCGGGCCGCCTTCGACTTGGCTGATTCGTGGGAATAGTTTTCGTAATATGTGTTGCACAGGTGGTTGAGCGTGTTCAGGTGTTTCCCTTCCATTTCTGCCAGTGCGGTATGCAGCTCCGAGGCTGTGCGCATATACTCCTCCTCCCTATGCTGCCGGCGTATGGCGGTGACGCGTAGATAGAGTATTATTGCCGACAATATCAGCAATATTGTAACTGTCATGAGTATCAATACCGTTTGTTGCCGGTGTATGGTCTGCTCGTAGTTCAGCTGTTCCCGGTAATGGAATTGCATTGTTGCCGTTCTCACATCGTTCTGAAACATGCTGTACAGACGCGTTTTCAGCGGAGGCAGATCCGGGGTCCCGATGGAGCATAATTCCAGACACCCTGTGGTTGGATTGGGACTGTGTATCGGCTCTTTTTCACGGTATTTGTCGGTGTAAAGCCTGATAAACTCATGCGCTTTCCTATCCTGGTTCTTTCTCCATAAAACCTCGGCTATGAGTATGGCATCATGTGGCTCTATTATGGTTGAGTCATTAGTGATTGTTTTCTCCCATTCACGATCCTCCAGGATGTTTTCGATGAATATTGAAGGACTGAAAGGATGCAGTCGTCGGTTGTCGAGGAAATAGGTGATATATCCAAGCTGGTATGCCTCTCCGGTGTGTCTCAGTATCAGCTCGCCTCGTGATATGGAGTCTTTGGTGTATGAGGGTACTGTATCGTTGTCCTTCAGCAGATTGGCAAGGCGGTTTATTTCATCGATGTATTCAGGATGCCGTGTCATTGAAAATATTGTCATTTCGGACAATGTGGTGTATAGATTGTCATAATCTTTTGTGTGTGCATACACCTCGCATGCCCTGATCAAGTAGTATGTCTTGGACTTGTCATCATGAATCGAGTCGGACAGATCAGCCATTCTGAGCCGTGACAGCAGTAGTAACGAATCATTGCCGGTTATTTCTGCTGATTTTTCTGCACGAAGGAATGACTGCGTTGCATCCGGGAAATTGTTCAGTCTCAGTTTTGCGCATCCTTTCGCATAATGGACATCAGTCCTGTCGGTTTCTTGCAGCGATTCAATGTCTATACGGTCTATAATAGAGAGTGCGGAATCGGGCTTAAGTTCTGCAAGACTGTCCAAGGCATGAATATGCCGGATAACCTCACGTCCTGACTGTGGTCTTGAACATGAGGTTATGGTCAGCGATATCAATGCGAAGCAAATATATTTGACTGCGTCTGTCACATTGCAAAGGTACTGAAAAAACGCTATTATTCGCTTTTATCGATTATTCTTGCCTGATTGTATTCTATAGTTGCTCTGAATGTAATATTTCTTTTGCTGGTATTTCCGTTATCATCTGTGTGATTATAGGTTATGTTTACTTGCATCTCATTGTCTTTAATTCGTGCATACCTTGCTTTGATAATTTTTTCATCAGTCTCTCCTCCGAAATTTATACGTAAGGATCCTTCCTCACAGAATACTGTGGGCAGACATTCCACATTTTCACTTTCGTAATATACTTCAACGCTTCTGTAAGTGAAGTTTACATGGTAAAGACGGTTTCTATATGATACATGAAGAGGTACTATGGTTCTCTCCTCTATCCGGCCTTTCTGTCTCTGATCCTTGGCTATCAGAGCTTCGATAGAGTCCGGATCGGTGATGTATTCGATCTCACATTCGATCCAGTCAGAATGGTCGTCCGATAGTATGGCTGCGAGCTCTTCTTTCGTAAAAGGTTTGATGTCAAAAAACTCGTCGATAGATTGATTGTCTTTTATTGCAGTTGATTCTCTTTTTGTGAGAGATTCATCATCCGATGAGCAGGATGTGATGCCGAGCGTGCTTAGAGTGGCGGCAAGCAGTAATGAGATGAGTTGTAGATATTTCATTTTCCCTGTTTTTGTGATTGTTTAGTGTCTGTCTAATTGCAATTGACGATGATTGATCCTGATGCAAATTTATAGAGGGAAATTTGTAAAAACAAGTGTTATGATGCAAAAATGGACTCATCAATACAGTTGTAATATACTGTAATACAGTAGGATACGTGTTGGATAATCCTTGCCGGATTCATCAATGGCTAATGGAGCTGGCGTTCAATATGTTAGGCGTGTGATATATGTGAGGTGTCGAATGTTAAAGTGTGTTTAAACATGATGGTGTACAAAACACATGGCTTGCCATGCGGGTATGCAGTCGGCAAGCCATGTGTCGATGTTGAAAGTTCTGATCGGGTCGGATGCCGGTCTCAGAACAGCATGGGATCGAACGAATCGGCCGGTAGCTGGGGCTTGGCCGACAGCGCGTTGACAATGTTCCGGAGCATGGCGGCATAGCCTATATCAAGGCATGCGGCTCCTGAAGGAGACATGTCGTTGCGCAGAGTGCTGTCCGGACGGCTGGGGCGCGGCATCTGCATGAGGGTGTCGATGTCCTTGAGGTGGGACTTTGCTTCCGTGAGTGCTTTGTCAGTCTCCCCGAGTCTTATAAGACTCATCAGATATGGAAAGGTGAGTCCGGGGGTAGGCATCCTTAGTTCGGAGAGCCCGCTGATGGACTCTTCCGTGATGTCGATCACTTCGCGGTACATCTTGTTGAAGTACCACAGCTCGGTAAGAAAGTTCAGTTCCGGTGCCCCGACAAAGCGGTCGCGGAACAGTCTCAGCAACTCGGCGGCAATGTCGATGCGCCCGTTTGACATGTGTTCGCGGGCCCATGCCACCAGTGTGTCTCTGGTGAACGATGTACGCTCCGCCACCTGAAGTATGAACGGTGTGGCACGCCGGAAATCGATATTCATAAGCAGGTCGATCGGCACCTGTGAGAGGGGATAGCGCGATATGGTCTCCTCAAGCAGTCTGACGGCCTCATCGGTCCTCCCGAGCTCCACTATTGTGGCTGCGTAGGCTGTGGCATCGGAATCGTTGGCCTCGGGGTGGTCAAGGACTGTGCGGAACACCTCGGCCACTTTTTCGCGTGGCTGGTCAAGCCGGTAAAGGGCTCTCCCTTTCAGCCTCATTGCCTCGATATAGTTGCTGTCGATGGCAAGCGCGTAGTCGGCCGATCCTAAAGCGTCATCGTAAAGGCCTTCAAGCAGCTGCACGTTGGCAAGCCTTACCCAGAAGTCCACAGTAAACGGCTCCATCATGGTCAGTTCCTCAAACAGCCGGTGGGCTGTCGGCAGGTCGCTGATCTCCTCGGCGCGGTCGGCATATTCATATATCAGCGTCGGGGTGTAGGAGCATTTCTCCTCGATTCGGTTGCGGTTCTTCTCCACCCAGTCGAGCATATCGTTTTCGGCACAGAAGTCCACAAGCTGTATCACATCCTCGTCACCGAATTCCTTGGTGTCATCGACGATCCCGTCAAGGCGAGCGCGTGTGTCGGGGGAGTCGGTGGCTCCCTCGGCGCGGAGCGACAGGAGGCGGTTGAGGAATCCTCCGTTGCTCACACGGCTGTTGACATCGGCAGCGGCTTCCATCTCACCGAACGATGAGTAGAACCAGGCACGGCGCGTGGCGAGGGCTTCGCTTGTCGGATAGTGGCGCGCGCCATAGAGAAGGACCTCCATCTTCACGATATAGTTGTCCATGTCGGAAGCGTAGTCGAATATCTCGATGAGATCGTTTTCATCGAAATAGGCTTCCGGATTTCCTGCCTTGACTATTTCCGACTCGAATTCGTTGTAAAGCCCCTGCCTGGTATCGTCGTTGTTGTCTTCCATATTGGAGGTGAGGTTACTTGTTGATCTTCTCCCAGGAGTCCTTCAGGGCTATGGTGCGGTTGAATATAAGGTTGTCCTGTGTGGAGTCCGGGTCGAGGGTGAAGTATCCTATGCGCTGGAACTGCAGCGGGACTCCCGGCTTGGCTATCTCTGCGAGATAAGGTTCTACTTTTATCCCTTCCACTACTTTGAGTGAGTCGGGGTTGAGCATTTCGCGGAAGTCACGCTCTGTCTCGGCGGCAGGGTTTTCGACACAGAACAGACGGTCGTATATTCTGGCTGTAGCATTGACTGCTGTCGGTGCCGACACCCAATGGAGCGTGCCTTTCACCTTGCGGGCAGCTCCCGGAAGACCGCTGCGTGTGTCGGGGTCATATGTGCAGTAGATCTCCTCGATATTCCCTTCGGCATCTTTCTTCACTCCGGTGCATTTCACTATGTATGCTCCCTTGAGACGCACTTCACCGTCGGGTGCAAGACGGAAGAACTTCTTGGGCGGATTTTCCATGAAATCGTCACGCTCGATGTATATCTCGCGTGAGAAAGGCATCTTGTGAGAGCCTGATTCCGGATCCTCGGGGTTGTTCTCCATTTCCACGGTTTCGGTCTGTCCTTCCGGATAGTTCGTGATCACTACCTTTACGGGATTGATGACGGCCATTCCTCGTGTGGCTATCCTGTTGAGGTCGTCGCGTACGGCATGCTCAAGGAGGGAGATGGAGTTCAGTGCCTCATATTTTGTATATCCTATGGCATCGATGAAGTTGCGTATGGAGCGCGGTGTGAACCCTCGGCGGCGCAATCCGGAGATGGTTGGCATGCGCGGATCGTCCCATCCGGCCACAAGCCCCTCTTTGACGAGCTGAAGGAGTTTGCGTTTCGACATCACTGTGTAGGTGAGGTTGAGACGGTTGAACTCTATCTGTCGCGGGCAGTAGCTCTCGTCGGCAAGTTCCTTGACGAAGTATTCATAGAGCGGGCGGTGAGGCACGAACTCAAGCGTGCATATAGAGTGGGTGACACCTTCGAAATAGTCGCTCTGGCCGTGGGCGAAGTCATACATAGGATAGACTTTCCACTTGGTGCCTGTGCGGTGGTGTGGTGTCTTGATGATGCGGTACATGATGGGGTCGCGGAAGTGCATGTTGGAGTTTGCCATGTCGATTTTGGCGCGCAGCACACGCGATCCTTCCTCGAATTCTCCGGCGTTCATGCGCATGAACAGATCGAGGTTCTCCTCCACGCTGCGGTTGCGGTAAGGGCTTTCGGTGCCGGGCTGGGTGGGTGTGCCTTTCTGAGAGGCTATCTGTTCGGAAGTCTGGTCGTCGACATACGCTTTCCCTTCTTTTATGAGGCGTACAGCCAGATCAAAGAGCTGTGGAAAATAGTCGGAGGCATAGTATTCGCGGTCTCCCCAGTCGAAACCGAGCCATTTGATGTCCTCGCGTATGGAATCGACATACTCCACATCTTCCTTTACGGGGTTGGTGTCGTCGAAACGCAGGTTGCATGTCCCTCCGAATTTTTCAGCGATGCCGAAGTCCATGCAGATTGCTTTGGCGTGTCCTATGTGCAGGTAGCCGTTAGGCTCGGGTGGGAACCGGGTGTTGAGGCGTCCGCCATTCTTTCCCTCCTTGAGATCGTTTTTCACGATCTCTTCTACGAAATTGAGGCCCTTGGCCTCCGGCATTGTATTTTCGTTACTTTCCATTTATGTGAGAATGTATCGATGATTAGAATATTACCAGTTTGAGTATATATACTATGATGAGGGCATATGTCCCGGCAAGGACGTCATCCATCATCACGCCCCATCCTCCGGGGCACACTTGTTCGATCTTTCGGCAGCCTAACGGCTTGGTTATGTCAATGAGCCGGAACAGTCCGAACCCCAGAAGCGCGAATATCCAGGTGTATTCCCCGCATGGAGCTACGAGAAGCGGTATCCAGCACCCTACATATTCGTCGATGACTACAGCGCGCGGGTCAGGACCCCAGTATCGCTCCATAACCGATGATGTCCATGCGCCGGCCACTGTGGTCGCGACAATAAGTGCGATTGTTGTGAGTGTCAGTGCCAGCGGTGTGAGTGTCAGATACAGCACGTACCATATGATCAGTGCCGTGAATGCCGCGTATGTGCCCGGTGCTCCCGGCAGAAGCCCGGTGTAAAAGCCTGTGGAGAGAATTTCATGAAAGCGGGGTGCGACCCCAAGTTTCCTGTAGTTGTTGTCGCTCATAGTGAAAACTCTGCTTGAAATGCAAAATTACGCAATTTCCTGCATATTCTCCTCCTCGGGCTCTAAAAATTTGGCTCTCGGGTGTAAATTCTCATCGAATTGTTGTATTTTTGCAGAAATTATCACCGAATTTCTAATATCGAGACAAAATTTAAACATGGAGTACAGAGAGATAGGCAAGACGGGGCTTAAGGTGTCCTGTCTCAGTTATGGTGCGTCGTCGCTCGGAAGTGTGTTTCACGAGACCGATGACAGTGTCGCCATAAAAGCGGTGCATACCGCCATAGAGAAAGGTATGAACTTTATCGATGTGTCGCCCTACTACGGGCATTACAAGGCAGAGACTGTGCTTGGTAAGGCTTTGAGGGATATTGACCGTTCCGCCTACTATCTTTCCACAAAGGTGGGCCGTTACGGCAAGGACGGTGTCAATACATGGGATTACTCGGCAAAACGTGCCAAGGAGAGTGTCTATGAGAGCATGGACCGCCTCGGTATAGATTACATAGATATAATAAATGTACACGATGTGGAGTTTGCCGATCTCAATCAGGTGGTCGGCGAGACACTTCCTGCTCTTGTGGAGCTCAGGGATAAAGGTGTGGTGGGACATGTGGGTGTCACTGACCTTCAGCTTGAGAATCTCAAGTGGGTGATCGAGCATGCAGCCCCGGGTTCGGTGGAGAGTGTGCTTAGTTTCTGCCATTATGCGCTTAATGACGACAAGCTGATTGATTTCCTTGATTTCTTCGAGGCAAACGGTGTCGGGGTCATAAATGCCTCGCCGCTGTCAATGGGTCTGCTGTCGCAGCGCGGTGTGCCGGCATGGCATCCTGCTCCCAAGCCTCTTGTCGAGGCTTGCCGCAAGGCTGTGCAGCATTGCGCCGCAAAGGGGTATCCTATAGAGAAGCTTGCCATGCAGTTCTCCGTTTCCAATCCTCGTATAGCCACCACGCTGTTCAGTTCGGCAAATCCTGACAATGTGAAGAGAAACATCGATTACATAAGTGAGCCCGCAGACATGCAGCTCGTAGAGGAGGTGCGCGAGATTATAGGTGACCAGAAGCGTGTGAGCTGGGCCAATTCTTAGCCAGTTCGTTAGGTCTTTTTATAGGAAGTGTCATGAAGATTATTGATGCGCATGCCCATCTGTGGCTGAGACAGGACACGGTAGTGAACGGTCTTCCCATACGTCCGCTCCCTAACGGGCGCGCTGACTTTATGGGCGAGGAAAGGCAGATGCTCCCGCCGTTCATGATTGACGGCAGGAACAGTGCCGAAGTTTTTCTCTCCAATATGGATTATGCTCAGGTGTCGGCTGCCGTGATAGTACAGGAGTTTATCGACGGAAACCAGAACGAGTATCTTGAGGAAGTGGCGCGCCGCTATCCCGACAGGTTCTTCGTGTGTGGATTCTGCGAGGTGCGCCGTCCGGGGTTCTATGCCCAGGTGGAGGATCTTCACCGCCGCGGGTTCAAGGCTGTGGCGGTGCCTGCCCACCGTCTGTTCCTTCCTGAGGGGAGGGTGTGGCTCACTTCTGACGAGATGATGGCGATGTTCAGATACATGGAGCGCAATGGCATGATCCTTTCCATAACGCTTGCCGACGGTGATGCCCAGGTGGCAGAGATGGAGGAGGTGATTGCTGAATGTCCGCGTCTTAAGATCGCTGTCGGGCATTTCGGCATGGTGACAGTGCCCGGATGGCTTGAGCAGATACGTCTCGCGCGCCACGAGAATGTGTCGGTTGAGTCAGGCGGGATCACATGGCTGTTCAATTCCGAATTCTATCCCTTCCCGAGTGCCATAAAGGCCATACGCACGGCGGCTGACGAGGTTGGATTCGGAAAGCTTATGTGGGGCTCGGACTATCCGCGCACCATAACGGCTATCACTTACAGGATGTCGTATGACTTCGTGTCTAAATCCAAAGAGCTTAGCGATGAGGAGAAGCGTCTGTTCCTCGGTGAGAATGCCCGGAGATTCTATGGGTTCGGGGAGCTTGTCGACCTTCCTTATGTAAAGAACATGTCGGAATAAGTACGTGTCAGCCCTAAGGAAGGGTTGCTTGAGATTATTTTAATTATAACTAATTTATAAGAGTTATTTAATATGTTATCAATTCAGATTTCCTCTCCAGGTGAAGTCAGACTGGTGGAACAGGACAGACCTGTGCTCCTTTCCGATCAGGTGCTTATAAAAATACATTATGTGGGGTTCTGCGGATCGGACCTCAACACTTATCTCGGACGCAATCCTATGGCTATCTCGCCCGTGATTCCCGGTCATGAGATCGGTGGTACTGTTGAGGCCATAGGCAAGGATGTCCCTGAGGGTCTGTTCTCCGAGGGTATGAGTGTGACCGTGAATCCTTACACTGCGTGCGGCAAGTGTTCTTCCTGCCGCAAGGGACGCCCCAATGCCTGCGAGCACAACCAGACTCTTGGCGTGCAGCGCAACGGAGCGATGTGTGGCTATATAGCTGTGCCCTGGAGCAAGGTGATCCCTGCTCCCGGCATCTCGCCGCGCGACTGTGCCCTCATTGAGCCCATGAGTGTGGGGTTCCATGCCGTAGACCGCGGTGCTGTCAGTGACATTGACACTGTGATGGTGATTGGCTGCGGTATGATAGGCCTCGGAGCTGTGGTGAGGGCGTCGATGCGCGGGGCTACGGTGATTGCTGTGGACCTTGACGATGAAAAGCTCGAGCTTGCTAAAAGACTCGGCGCGGCACACGCGCTCAACTCTAAGTCGGCCGATTTCCATAAGGAGCTTATGGCTCTTACCGGTGGTTGCGGCCCTGACGTGGTGGTCGAGGCTGTGGGGTCCCCTGTGACATATGTCCTTGCTGTCGATGAAGTGGCGTTTGCCGGACGTGTGGTGTGCATAGGGTATGCCAAGTCGGATGTGTCGTTCCACACCAAACTTTTTGTGCAGAAAGAGCTCGACATACGCGGCTCACGCAATGCCATGCCTTCCGACTTCAATGCTGTGATCCGCTATCTTTCACGCGGAAATTGTCCTGTGGAGGAGCTTATCAGCCGCATAGTAAGCCCCGAGGAGGTGTCGGACGCTCTCAAGTACTGGTCGGAGAATCCGGGCAAGGTGTTCCGTATTCTTGCAAAGTTTGAATGACATGGACCATAACGGCTATCCTGTGAGGCAATATGACCGGCCAGTAAAGCGTTATTGCCAGACAATGGACATCAAGGACGATGAGAGGCTTATCGCTGCTTATCGTGAGTGCCATAGCCGGTCCAAGGCGTGGCGTGAGATTCTTGACGGCATACGGGAGGTAGGAATCCTTGAGATGGAGATATATATCCTCGGCAACAGGCTGTTCATGATAGTCGAGACTCCTCTTGATTTCCAGTGGGATGAGGCTATGGCAAAACTCGCCACTCTGCCGCGTCAGGCCGAGTGGGAGAAGTATGTCTCACTGTTCCAGGGCTGTGATCCCGATGCCACATCCGATCAGAAATGGCAGTTGATGGAGCGTATGTTCTATCTTTACGACTGACATTATATATTCTCATTGCATATACAACCCCTTGAATGGCTCCGCATTATGGATATTGCCATTCAAGGGGTTGTATGATTCTATAGATTTCAGAGTTTGTTATTAAACGACCTCTTATTTTGTCCGAGAGATCAGCTTGGCATTTTACTCTCGTACATTCCGCCGCCGTCGACCATAAGGTTGATACCTGTGATCCATGATGCGGCGTTGCTCATGAGAAATACGAAAGCATGGGCTATATCGGTAGGGGTTCCGCGCCGCTTCATGACTATCGCGTCAGAGATCTTCTTGAGCATGGCCGGATCATATCCGGCTTCGAGTGTGGCGTCACCGTTGTCGACAGAGCCTATGACCACAACATTGAAACGCACTTCCGGACCGGATGCCACAGCCATGCTGTGTGCCATGTTTATCAGACCTGCCTTGGCCGTGCTGTATTCGATGAATTCGGGTGAGGGAGTGTCGCCTACCATCGATCCGGAGAACACTACCGAAGCATTGGGCTCCTTGCGCAGGTAGGGCATGCAGAATTTAGTGACATTGTACGCGCTTATTGTGTTAAGCTCATATGACGCCACCATCTTCTGTGTGTCAGATCCCCACAATGGAGTGGCTTTGCCCCATCCTACATTATTGACCAGTCCGGATATTTTGCCGAATTTTGCCACCACAGTCTCCACGAGTTTCTGTAGATCGGTCTCGCTCGTGGCATCGGCCTTTATGCCTATACATTCGCTGCCTGTATCCTGCTGTATTTTTGCGGCTACGGCCTTGACCTTCTCTTCATTGATGTCAGTCAGTGCTACATTTGCCCCAAGCATTGCAAACTGACGTGCTGCTTCGCTGCCGATTGCGCCGGCTGCTCCGGTTATGAGAATGACTTTCCCTGAAAAATCAAGAAGTTCATTAGCTAAATTCATTGTCGTGTGTTTTTATTTAGGTTTGGAAACTTATTATGTCTGATATTTACTATTATTACTGTCCGCTAAACTTTTTGAGCAATTGAAAAATTAGGGCTGATTCTTGCAAAGCAAGCGACTAAAGTCGA
>ERZ808037.405-NODE-405-length-41395-cov-13.780653_pt1 | contig 41395 bp, 32 predicted proteins | sample MGYA00380190_ERZ808037 | MGnify/ENA primary metagenome ERZ808037 (study PRJEB31490, sample SAMN06133399) | mouse gut metagenome | isolation source: J9 | host: mice | place: China: Chengdu | collected 2015-05 ...
GTCATGTTGGTGACGGCGGACTGGGCGGCGGTGGCCTGCCGGGAGTGCTCCAGCCCCAGGGCCAGCACCATCTGGCTCTTCCACAGGGGGATGGTGTTCACCAGCGACGACTGGATCTTCTCCAGCATCAGGGTGTCGTTGTTCTGGATCATCCGGGTCTGGGGGCCCATCTGGATAGAGATCATCCGGGTCAGCTCCAGGTCGTGGAGCTTTTTCTCAAAGCGGTTGCACAGGTTGGCGTAGTCGTTGTACTTCTGGGCGTCCTCCTGGGAGCCGGTGGAGGCGGCCTTCTTGCGCATCTCTTCCAGGGTCTCGTTCCGGGCCTTCATCAGCGCCTTCTTGCCCGCCAGGATATACATGGTGAGCTCCTTATAGTACTTGGTGTTCAGCTCGTACATCTGGTCCAGCATGGCGATGTCCTTCATCAGCGTGACCTGGTGCCCCTCCAGGATGGAGGCGATCTTGTCCACGTTGACCTCCGCCTTGTCGTAGCTGGCCTTCATGGCGGTGAGCTCGTTCCGCTTTTTCTGGAAAAAGCCGGCAATGCCCTTCTTCTCCGGCTGGCCGAAGGTCTTCAGCTCCACCACCAGGGAGGACAGAGCCTCGCCCACCTCCCCCAGGTCCTTGGTGCGCACGTTGTTCAGGGCGTTCTCCGAGAACCCGGCGATGTTTTTCTGGGCGGCCGCGCCGTATTGCAGCACCTGGGTGGAGTCGGTGATGTCGATTTTCTGGGCAAAGTCGTTGACCACCTTCCGCTCCGCCTCGGACAGCTGGCTCTCATCCAGCTGGATGGCCTGGGCGTCCCGGGCGGCCTGGAGGTTGGCGGCATCCTCCGGGGTGACGCTGTTTTCCAGCGTCAGGGCGGGGGCCTCGGGGGCCTTGGGGACGGCGGCCTCCGCCTCCTTGGCCGCCGCCGCGGCGGCAGCGGAGCCGGTGGGGTCCAGGGTCAGCTCGGGCATGGTGTGCATCTCGTCACTCATGGGTATTCTCCTCCGAATCTTTATTGGAATGGTTTGTGGGTTCGTCGTCGGCAAACAGCTCCACGCCCAGGGGCAGCCTGCCGCTGTCCAGGGGGGTGGAGGGACGGGGCGGGGCGTCCAGAGGGGAGGGCCCGCCCACCTCCGGGGCCCTGCGGTACGCCTTCCAGAAGTTGGAGGCGGTGAGGGTGCTCAGGGCCAGCAGGAGCAGCAGCAGCAGGTTGAACTCAGCCAGCCGCCGCACAAAGGCCACCGCCATGGAGGCCGCGGCCAGGGTCCACACGATGGCCAGCACCCGGTAGCCCTTTTTGTCGATCCTCTTGTTGTTCATGGGCCACCTCTCACGATCCGCCCAGGGTCATGCCGCCCAGCCCCTCCTGAGCCAGCATCTGCTCCATCACGGTGATCTCGGCGGAGATGTCCAGCGCCTCCTCCCCATACAGCGCGTCCAGCTGGCGGCTGAAGGCGGTGCAGATGGTGTCCAGCATCTCCTCAATTTTGCCCTTGGTGCCGTCGATGTTGGCCCCCGAGGCCCCGGTGGCGTCCATTCGGTCATAGGCGTTGAGCAGCTTCAGGGTGGTGGGCAGGTAGTAGTTCATGAACTTGCGGATCTGGGGCAGCTTGGCGGGGGACTCCACCACCGCGTCGATGATCTTGCCGGTAGTGGCCTCCAGGCGGCTGATCTGGGCGGAAATCCTGGGGCCCTCGATGGAGTCGTTGAGCCGGCGCATCTCGCTCACCGCCCGCTCCCGCTCCACCAGCAGGGCGTCAATCTCAGGATTCCCGGTGGATTTGGGCTTGGCCTCCGGCCTGGGCGCTGCCTGGGGCTCCGCCCGGGGGGCGTCCTGGGCGGCGTCCTGAGCCTGATATCCCCGGTCGGGGAAGAGCATCTTGCCCAGATGGTAGGCGATGAAGGAGGCCAGCGCCGCCATGACGTAGTGGGTGGGGCGGTACAGCGGCAGGCACAGCGCCCACACCAGCCAGGTCAGCCCCACAAAATAGATGGGCAGCACGCTCCGCTTTTTCACATAGGCCACGGCTTTTTGCCCCCTTTCCGAAATCTGGCTTCTATTTTACGCTCCCCGGCCCCCTCTGTCAAGAAGAAGGGGGCCGGAGCGGTTGACTTTAACAATTTCTTCATGTAAAATAGGTCGTTATGTGATATGTCCCGCCTCCGTGGGGGGCGGGACAAGACAAAGAAGCTAAGGGAGTCCTTCCATTATGATGACGTTAGACGATTTCAAGGCGGCCCGGAAAACGCTGGACGGCGTGCTCCACCGCACGGACCTGATGTACAGCCCCTTCTTCACCAAGGCCTCCGGCTGCCATGTGTACATCAAGCCGGAAAATATGCAGGTCACCGGGGCGTATAAGATCCGGGGCGCCTATTTCAAGTGCTCCACCCTGTCTGAGGAGGAGAAGGCCCGGGGACTGGTGACGGCCTCGGCGGGCAACCACGCCCAGGGGGTGGCCTACGCCGCCCAGGCGGCGGGGGTGGCGGCCACCATCGTTATGCCCACCACCACCCCCCTGGTGAAGGTGAACAATACCAAGGACTACGGGGCCAAGGTGGTGCTCCACGGGGAGACCTTCGACGACGCGGCGGCGCTGGCGGCAAAGCTGAGCCAGGAGGAGGGGCTGACCTACGTCCACCCCTTCAACGACCTCACGGTGTCCACCGGCCAGGGCACCATCGCCTATGAGATCTTCAAGGACCTGCCCGACGTGGATGTGATCCTGGTTCCCGTGGGGGGGGGCGGGCTGGCGGCGGGGGTGGCCACCCTGGCCAAGCTGCTCAACCCCTCGGTGCGGGTCATGGGCGTGGAGCCCTCCGGGGCGGCGTCCATGAAGGCCAGCCTGGAGGCGGGCCATGTGGTCACGCTGGACAGAATCTCCACCATCGCGGACGGCGTGGCGGTGAAGACCCCCGGGGACCAGGTGTTCCCCTATATCCAGAAGAATCTGGACGGCATCATCACCATCGACGACGACGAGCTGGTGGACGCCTTCCTGGATGTGATGGAAAAGCACAAGATGATCGTGGAGAACGCGGGGCTGCTCACCATCGCGGCGCTGAAGCACCTGGACTGCCCGGGGCAGAACGTGGTGAGCGTACTGTCCGGCGGCAACATGGACGTGATCACCATCTCCTCCCTGGTCCAGCATGGGCTCATCAACCGGGGACGGATCTTCACCTTCTCGGTGCAGCTGCCCGACCGCCCCGGCGAGCTGCTGCGCATCGCCGATCTGGTGGCCAGGCTCAGCGGCAACATCATCAAGCTGGACCACAACCAGTTTGTGAACATCAACCGCCAGGCGGGGGTGGAGCTGAAGGTCACCCTGGAGGCCTTCGGCCTGAGCCACAAGGAGTCGATCATGGACGCTTTGCGCCAGGCGGGCTACCAGGTGAAAGAGGTGGCCGCCAGCGGCACCATCACGGGATAATTTTGCCTTTTCCGGCGGGAGGGTCCGCGGCCGGCTGCGCGCCCTGGGGGCGCAAACTCTGCCAGACATCACAATCCCCCCGCCGCCACAATCGCGGCGGCGGGGGGTATTTAGGTGCGGCGCGCCGCCTGGGCGTCAGGCCGGGCGCGAGCGGGGGCAGGGGAGAGCCACCCAGCCGGCCCTGGCGGCAACCTCCGCGTGTTTCATCCTATGCGGCGGAGCGGTCCTTGCGCCGCCTGTCGGCGGGAACCGGCCCTGTCCCAAGGGAGATATTTCAAGAAAATGAGGGAGAAAATCATGGTTAAGATTGCCCCTTCCATCCTCTCCGCCGATTTTTGCAATTTGGAGCGGGATATCCGGCGGGTATCCGCCGCCGACTGGCTCCACGTGGACGTGATGGACGGCATGTTCGTGCCCAACATCACCATCGGCGTGCCGGTGGTCCAGTCCATTCGGAAGCACACGGATATGTTCCTGGACGTGCACCTGATGATCGACAAGCCGGTTCGCTACATCGACCAGTTCTGCAAGGCGGGGGCGGACCTGCTCAGCGTCCACCTGGAGGCGGACCACCCCGCCCGCATCGCCGACGCCCTCCACGCTATGGAGGCCAATGGGGTGAAAAGGGCGGTGGCCCTGCGGCCCATCACCTCGGCCAGGGCCATTCTGCCCTATCTGGAGCAGCTGGACATGGTGCTGGTGATGACGGTGGAGCCCGGCTTCGGCGGGCAGAAATTTATGGAGGAGCAGCTGGACACCATCCGGCAGGTGCGGGCCATCATCGACAAGTATAACCCCGCCTGCCAGCTGGAGGTGGACGGCGGCGTCGCCCCCGGCACCGCCGAAAAGGTGATCGAGGCCGGGGCCACGGTGCTGGTGGCGGGCAGCGCGGTGTACGGCACAGCCGACCCGGCCAAGGCCATCGAGGCGTTGCGGCAAGACGGCGTCCTGTAGGGGAGGGGCAATGAGCGCCGGCTTCGCGGCTCCATTGCCGCGAAGCGGAAGGCGGGACCTCAGCCCCTCACCTACAATCCCTTGTTTTTGGAGGTGTTCCCATGGATTACTTTCCCGCCGCCCTGGAAACCTTGGTGGAGCAGTTCGCCAAGCTCCCCGGCGTGGGCCGCAAGAGCGCCCAGCGGCTGGCCTTCTATATCCTGGACCAGCCGGAGCAGACGGCAAAGGACTTTGCCGCCGCCCTGCTGGACGCGAAGAAGAGCATCGGCTGCTGCCCGGTGTGCCAGAACCTCACCGACGGGGAGGGGGAGTGCCCCCTGTGCGCCTCCTCCCGGCGGGACCACTCCACCGTGTGCGTGGTGGCCGACCCCAAGGACGTGATGGCCATGGAGCGCTCCCGGGAGTACAACGGCGTGTACCATGTGCTCCACGGGGTGATCTCCCCCATGAACCACGTGGGGCCCGACGACCTGCGGGTGGCCCAGCTGGTGGAGCGGGTGGCGGCGGGAGGGGTGGAGGAGGTCATCATGGCCACCAACCCGGACACCGAGGGGGAGACCACCGCCATGTACCTGTCCCGGCTGCTGAAACCCTTCGGGGTGCGCACCACCCGGCTGGCCTACGGCATCCCGGTGGGCAGCCACTTGGAGTTCGCCGACGACGCCACTTTAATGCGGGCGCTGGAGGGGCGGCGGGAAATATAGGGGCCCCCGCAAAGCCGTCCTTCAGGCTTTGTGGGGAGAGGAGGCGCAAGGCAGCGAGTGCAGCTTTCGCCGCAGGCGGAAGCGGAGCACAGCGGACTTTGCACCGACGAGCGGGCGCTGGAGGGGCGGCGGGAAATTTGACGGCAAAGGAGCGATTCCCATGGAAAAATGGCTGTATGTGATGTTCATCGAAAAGACCAAGACCTACAACCGGCTGACCAAGGCCGCCGTGGAGCGCCACGTGGCAAACATCAAAGCCTTGGATGATGAGGGGCGCCTGGAGCTGTGCGGCGTGTTCAAGGGCTATCCCGGCGTGGCGGGCATGTACATCCTGCGGGCCGGGAGCTATGAGGAGGCGGAGGAGCTGTGCAAACGGGAGCCCCTGGTGACGGAGGGCTTCGCCGCCTACAAGCTGAAGGCCCTCCAGGTGGCGGACCGGGAAAACAACTACCTGCTGTGAGCCGGAGACGGGTTTTGACACTTTTTTAACAAAATTTAGGCGCAAAGACGGGAATTTCCCGTCTTTGCGCTTTTCCTCTTCCCTTTTCTCAAAATCTATGGCATAATAGGGCCATACAAAAATATCCACCAAAGGAGGACCCACCATGAAGCCCACCGTGACCTTTTCCCCCGAGCGGCTGGACTACCTGAAGCTGCTGGCCCGGCAGTATCCCAACGTACAGTCCGCCTGCACAGAGATCATCAACCTGCGGGCCATTCAGAACCTGCCCAAGGGCACCGAGCACTTTTTGTCCGACGTCCATGGGGAATTTGAGGCCTTCCAGCACATACTCAACTCCGCCTCCGGCGTGGTCCGGGTGAAGATCGACGAGCTGCTGGGGGCCACCGTCCCCCGATCCGACCGGGACCAGCTGGCCACCCTCATCTACTACCCCGAGGAGAAGCTGGAGGAGATCGAGCGGGAGTGCGACGACATGCGGGAGTGGTACCGCATCACCTTCCACCGGCTCATCGACCTGTGCTGCCTGGTCAGCGCCAAGTACACCCGCTCCAAGGTCCGCAAGGCCATGCCCCCGGAGTACGCCTACATCATTGACGAGCTGATCCACACCCACTATGAGAAAAACGAGGCGGACAAGCGGGACTACTACGAAAACATCATCAACACCATCATCGACCTGGATCGGGCCTCCAACTTCCTCATCCAGCTGTGTGAGCTCATCAAGCGGCTGGCGGTGGACCACCTCCACCTGGTGGGGGACATCTTCGACCGGGGCCCCGGCGCCGACGTCATCATGGACAGCCTGATGGCCTACCACAGCGTGGACATACAGTGGGGCAACCACGATATTCTCTGGATGGGGGCGGCCTCCGGCTCCCGGACCTTGGTGGCCACCGTGCTGGTCAACTCCCTGCGCTACAACAATCTGGAGGTCATCGAGACGGGGTACGGCATCTCCCTGCGGCCCCTGTCCGTGTTCGCCGACGAGTTTTACCGCCACTGCGATGTGAGCCGCTTCGAGGTCAAGGTCGCCAAGGAGGACGAGGACAAAATCAGCGACCGGGACCGGCTGCTGTGCGCCCGGATGCACAAGGCCATCTCCATGATCCTGTTCAAGCTGGAGGGCCAGAAAATCCGGCGCAACCCCGACTTCCACATGGACGACCGGCTTCTGCTGGACAAGATCGACTATGAGGCCAAGACCGTCACCATCGACGGCGCCACCTATCCCATGCTGGACACCGACTTCCCCACCGTGGACCCCAAGGACCCCTATGTCCTCACCCCCGAGGAGGATGCGCTCATCAACACCCTCACCCGGTCCTTCCGCCACAGCGAGAAGCTCCAGCGCCACGTCCGCTTCCTCTACTCCAAGGGCAGCCTGTACCGGATCTACAACGGCAACCTGCTGTTCCACGGCTGCATTCCCATGCACGAGGACGGCTCCCTCATGCGCTTCTCCATCGGCTGCGAGGGCCTGTCCGGAAGGGAATTCCTGGACTACGCCGACCGGGTGGCCCGCCGGGCCTACTACAGCAAGCTGGCCTCCCCGGAGCGCCAGCAGGGGATGGACTTCCTGTGGTGGCTGTGGGCGGGGCGCAGCTCCCCCATCTTTGGCCGGGACCGGATGACCACCTTTGAGCGCCGGTTCATCGCCGACGAGTCCACCCACACGGAGACCAAAAACGCCTACTACCGGCTGTACAACGACCCGGCTGTGTGCGAGGGCATTTTGAAGGAATTCGGCCTGGAGGGCGCCCACTGCCACATCATCAACGGCCATGTCCCCGTGAAATCCAAGAAGGGGGAGAGCCCCGTGAAGGGCAGCGGAAAGCTGGTGGTCATCGACGGCGGGTTCTGCAAGGCGTATCAAAAGACCACCGGCATCGCCGGGTACACCCTGATCTACAACTCCTCCTGCTTCCGCCTGGTGGCCCACGAGCCCTTTGTGGGCCGGGCCGCCGCCATTCACAAAAATTATGACATCGCCTCCACCACCCAGGTGTTCGAGCGGCTGGAGAGCAGGGCCATGATCCGTCAAACGGACATTGGCCGGAAGCTCCAGGGGCAGATTGACGAGCTGGTGGACCTGGTGGCCGCCTTCCGCAGCGGCGCCATTGTGGAGAGCCACAAGAGCTGACCTGGAGGGGGCAGGGACCGGAAATTTTTCCCGGGAAAGTGGTAGTTTTCTCCAGATCTGTCCCCTCTGCCGAATTGCGGCCCTTTTGATGAATACTTTTTCTTGCCCAATTCAATATATAGTGGTACAATAAAAAAGACCGTGCCGAGGAAGCGGTCTGATTGAGAATGTGCGCGGGGCCCGGAGGCGGGACCTGTGTTTGGGAGGTTTTGCGGTACTATGGAAGGATCTGCTCCGAAAAAAGGCGTATCGGCGGGCCTGATCGCCGGAATCACGGCGGCCGCGCTGTCGGCGGTGCTGGTGGGCGGCTATTTTGGCCTGTGCGCCTGGGTGGAGGGCAATGACCGGCTGCTGCCCGGAGCGGTGGCCATAGACGAGCGGGGAAACGCGGTGGCCGACCTGGGGGGAATGACCCGGGAGGAGGCGCTGGCCGTGGTGACCCAGGAGATGGACCAGCGGCTGGACAATCGGAGGCTGGCCCTGCTGTACGGCGAGGGCAAGCGGGTGGAGCTGACGGGAGAGCTGATGGACTGCTCCCCCGACGCCGCAGTGGAGGTGGGTATGTCCGCCAAGGAGGACCAGCCCATGTGGAAGCTGGGGGCGCTGTGGCTGGGCGCGGTCCAGGAGCCCGTTGACATGCCCCTGTCCGCGGCGGCCTTTACCCCCGAGGGGGAGGCAAAGGCGAAAAAAATCATTCAGGAGATCGCGGGGGAGCTGTATGTGGCCCCGGTGGATTTCACCTACGAGATGGGTGAGGAGACGGTGGAGGTGGTAAAGGGCGTGGACGGCCAAAAGCTGGACACCGACGCCCTGCTGTCCGCCGTGGAGGAGGCCCTGGCCAAGGGAGAGCGGGAGCTGCGGGTGGAGCCCGAGACCTTGTCCGGGGCGGAGCTCAGCGGCCAGGTGCTGGACCAGCTGGTCCACGTGGAGCCCAAGCCCGTGGGGCTGGACGAGAACGGCAAGCTCACCCCGGCGGTGATCGGCCTGGGGGTGAACCCGGAGGAGGCCCAGGCCATTCTGGACGCCGCCGGGCCGGGGGAGGCCTGCTCCATCCCCCTGGAGTTCACCCCGCCGGACACCAGCGCCGACGAGTCCCTCTATTACAAGGACCTGCTGGCCTCCGTCACCACCAACATGGACGGGGTGGCCAACCGCTCCTTCAACGTAAACCGGGCCGCCGAATTCTGCAACGGCAAGGTGATCCAGCCCGGCGAGGTGTTCTCCTATATCGGCACCATCGGCGACCCCAGCACCCGCAACGGCTACAAGCCCAGCACCGGCTACCAGAACGGCGAGACCGTGCCCATGGACGGCGGCGGCGTGTGTCAGGTGTCCTCCTCGCTGTACTACTGCGCGGTGTACTCCAACCTGGAGATCGTCCGGCGGGCCTGCCACGCCTTTGCCACCGGCTATATCCCCAACGGACTGGACGCCACCATCTATTATCCCTCGCTGGACTTCCAGTTCCGCAACAGCACCGGCTTCCCCATCAAGATCGTGGCCTACACCGAGGGCGGGGCCTGGGGCAAGCTGACGGTGCAGTTCTACGGCAGCAACCCCGACGGCATCCAGGTGGAGATGCAGCGGTATCTGCTCTCCTCCACCCCCTGGACCACCGTCTATGAGCCGGACGAGACCATCCCCCAGGGCACCACCAAGGTGAAGACCACCCCCTACACCGGCTACGAGGTGGACGTGTACCGCCGGGTGCTGGACGCGGAGGGGAACCAGATCAGCCGGACCTATGAGAACCACAGCCGCTACGCCAAGCGGGACCAGGTGATTCTCTACAACCCGCTGGACGCCGCCTCACTGGGGCTGGAGCCGCCGCCGGTGGAGCCCTCCCAGGATCCCTGGACCGACCCCAATGTGGTCACCAGTGAGGCGCCGCCGGTGGAGCCCACCCCCGACCCCTGGGCGCAGCCCAGCGACCCGCCCGCGGAGCCCTCTCAGGACCCCTGGGTCCAGCCCAGCGACCCGCCCGCGGAGCCCTCTCAGGACCCCTGGGTCCAGCCCAGCGACCCACCTGCGGTGCCCTCCACCGACCCGGCGGGGGGGACCACCATACCTCCCTGGCTGGACTTTGGCGGCGAGACAGGGGGCTGAGCGATGTTTGAGGGCTTTTCCCAGGAGACGGTGGACTTCATGTGGGGCATCCGCTTTAACAACGAAAAGAGCTGGTTTGAGGCCCACAAGTCCGACTATCAGACCTATTTTCTCCAGCCCATGAAGGAGCTGGGCGGGCAGGTGCAGGCCCAGCTGCTGGACCGGTTCCCCAAGAGCGGGCTCAACCTGAAGGTGTCCCGCATCTACCGGGACGCCCGGCGGCTGTTTGGCCGGGGGCCCTATAAGGACCATCTGTGGCTGTCCCTGTTCCGCTTTGGAAACGAGTCCGGGGGAGACCACCCGGTGTTCTGGTTCGAGCTGGCGCCGGAGGGGTGGAGCTACGGTATGGGCTTTTGGTGCGCCCAGGCGGCGGTGATGGAAAAGCACCGGGCCCGCATTGACCGGGACCCCAGGCCCCTGCTGAGGCTCAACAACAGGCTGGCCCGCCAGGAGGAGTTTGTCCTGGACGGCCCGGAGTACAGCCGGAAAAAGCCCTGCGCGGAGCCCAGGCTGGAGGGGTGGTACAATAGGAAATCCCTGTCCCTGGGCCATGAGGAGGCGCTGGGCGAGCTGCTCTACACCCCCGCCCTGGCGGACCGGCTGGTGGAGGGCTTTGCCTTCCTGATGCCCTATTACGACTACTTCTCCACCCTGTGGGCGGACCAGGACCCCCGGGGAGGCGGGAAGCCGTCGTGAGAGCCGCCCAGGGGCTGGCGGCGGTGAAAACACAGACAACAAAACGGACCTCCCGCGGCTTTGCCGCGGGAGGTCCGTTTTTGCTACGCGGAGGCCCGCTTTTCCGGGCCCAGGGGGAAGCGGACGGTGAGGAAAAACATGTTGTCCACGCACTTGATGTCCATGGTGCCGCCGTACTGCTTGGCGATGTACTGGATGCTCCTGGTGCCGAAGCCGTGGCGGGAGCGGTCCCCTTTGCCGGTGACGGGCAGGCCGTCGGCCAGCGTCAGCCCGCCGGCGAAGTAGTTGGACTCCTCGATCACCAGCGCGTCCCCCTCATCCCGGCAGGTGAGGGAGATGACCCGCTGCGCCTCGGGCAGCGGCGACAACGCCTCCATGGCGTTGTCGATGATGTTTCCGAACAGGGAGTAGGTCTGCACCGGGGTGAGGAAATTCAGCCTGCCGCCGTCCGCCATGCAGGAAAAGGAGATGCCGTTGCGCTGGCAGATCATGGCCTTTTCGCACAGCACCACGTCCAGCACCTCGTTGCCCGTCTTGATATTGGCGTCGTAGAACTGGATGGCCTCCCGCAGGGAGACGGTCTCCTCCTCGGTGAGCCTGCCCTCAATCCGGCCCAGAATGTGTTTCAGGTCGTGGCACTTCATGTTGATGACGTCCATATTGGCCTTCACGGACTCGAACTGGGCCCGGTCCTGCCGCCAGAGCTGCTGGAGAATGCCGATCTGCTCCTCCTGCTCGCTCTGGGAGAAGATGCCCGCGCAGATGGTGAGAATGGTGAGGCTGAAGCCCACATAGAGCACCTTGGTCACCACGTTGAGCATGGGACTCTCCCCCTCGTACACCCGGGAGACGCAGATGAGAACGTTTACCAGCGTCACGGTGGCGATGGACAACACAATGACGTTCCGGGTGGTGCGGCGGTTGTGAATCAGCTTGTTTTTGGGGGTGAAGACCAGGGACAGCAGGGTATATGTGACGAGGTGGAACAGGAAGTAGACCACCCAGTCCCAGCTGGTGAGGCCCGCCTGGCTGCGGTGGAACAGGCTGAGGGTCTCCCGGTCGTTGATGCCCCGGAGGTTTTGCAGCAGGGGGTAGAGCTTGTTGGTGAACTGATAGGCGGCCATGCCGGAGCAGAAGGCCAGCAGCATCTCCTCAATGTCATCCTTCCAGCAGAACATCAGGGCGGTGAAGTTCAGGGCTGTGATGGCGGAGTAGCACAGCACCCGGGTGAGCAGGGAGTCCGCCTCGGTGTACCAGATGGCCAGCAGGTAGCACACCACCACCCCCTCCAGCAGGGTGATGGCCACCCGGACGGGGAAAAATTCCCGGCGCGGGAACCTGCGGGCGAACAGGGCGAAGCAGATAAAGCACATGTAGTAGGTGAGGATCAGGTTGGTGCCCTGGAGGGCGTAGGGGCCCAGCAGGCCCATTGCGGTGTCAATCATAGCGGTGTGCCTCCATTGTATACGGGCGCCATGGGGCCCGCGCCGCTGGCGGGAAGGGGGCCCGCCCCAGAACGGGAGCGGGCGGGGGCGTCTGATTTTCTATTTATAATATAGCAATATACACAAGAGAAGTCAAGCGGGGGCGGTCTGTTTCGTAAGGTTGTGCGGTCAGGAGCAAAGGTTATGCGGTTGGCATTGAAAGAACTGGTGAAATCGACTAGATTAAACGCGCATGGGGAGAGAGAACCCCGAAAACAGAAGGAGGATGTCAACATGAAAAAGAGCTCCAAACTCGCGGCGCTGTTCCTGGCCGGCGCACTGGTCCTGTCCCTGACCGCATGCAGCGGCGGCGGTGGCGGAAGCGCGGCGGGGAAGGTCACCGGCGTGTATCTCAGCCCCGCCAGCCTCAGCTACACAAACATGCGCCCCCAGTACAACTACTACCTGACCACCTTCACCCAGCAGGAGATCACCCTGATGGACGACAACACCTACTGCCTGGTGGTGTCCGCCTCCACCTTCTCCGCCCTGGAGCTGGCCGAGAGCACCAGCGACGCCAAGGGCAACGAGCGGGAGAACTCCATTACCAAGTTCTACGGCACCTACACCTCCCAGGTGAACGACCTGGACGAGGATTTGCTGGACGTGAAGCTGTCCGCCCCCACCCGGGTGGTGCGCAGCTTCGACCAGCTCTACTGGGTGGACACCGCCAACTGGTCTGACGCCATGGGCAAGGCCGTGGTCCCCGCGGAGATCGACCCGACCACCGGCGCCGCCGTGGCCAACCCCGACGCCCAGCCCTGGACCGCCCAGCAGTACCTGGAGAGCATGACCTTCCCCGAGACCTCCGTTCAGATGAACACCAAGACCAGCTCCTTCGATTTCACCGCCGACTTTATGGGCTGAGCCTCCGCGCCCCTTGCGGATCAGAACAGAATCAGGAGGAACGCACATGAAAAAGACGTATCTGTGGCGGGGGCTGTGCACGCTGTTGGTGCTGGTGTTCTCCCTGACCATGTTCGGCCAGAGCCTGGCCTTCACCCGGGAGGGAGACGTGAACCTCTTTCTGGGCACCCTCCCCCCGGCGGTCCAGGTGACGGACGACACCAACTACTACCCCTCCGCCTACGGCTCCATGGAGGAGATGCGCGCCGCCCTGGGGGAGCACATTGTGCGCACCCAGGAGGAGGGCAGCGTGCTGCTGCGCAATGAGAACGGCGCCCTGCCCCTGGCCTCCGGCGCGGGGGTGACCCTCTTCGGGTATGCCGCCGCCACGCCGGTGTACCACGGCGGCTCCGGCGGCCCGCCCAACGAGGGCATCAACCTCTACGACGCCATGAAGGAGGAGGGCTTCCAGGTCAACGAGACGGTGTACAACGCCATCGCGGCCGCCGGGGGCGCCCGCACCAAGACCGGCCTCATCGGGGAGATCCCCGCCTCCGCCTACAGTGGCACCGAGAGCTCCTACGCCTCCGCCTATAACGACGCGGCCATCTACGTCATGAGCCGCTTCGGCGGCGAGGAGGGCGACCTGAACCACGGCCTCCAGGGCGACTGGCAGGAGGGCCCCGCCGGGGTGGCGGAGCTGTCCCTCCACCAGGAGGAGATGGACACCCTGAAGCTCATCCGGGACTCCGGCAAATTCGGCCAGATTATCGTGGTGCTCAACTCCGGCTACGCCATGGAGCTGGGCTGGCTGGAGGAGTACGGGGTAGACGCCTGCCTGTGGATCGGCTATCCCGGCAGCCGCGGCATGACGGGGGTGGCCCGGGTGCTGGGCGGCAAGGCCGACCCCTCCGGGCGCAGCGTCATCACCTACGCCGCCGACTCCCTCAGCTCCGCGGCCATGCAGAACGCCGGGGACTTCACCTTCGACAACCTCACCGGCCAGTACAAGAACAAGTACCTGGTGTACGCCGAGGGCATCTACGTGGGCTACAAGTATTACGAGACCCGGTATCAGGACCAGGTGCTGGGCATCAACAACGCCAACGGCCCCAAGGGGGCCTACGCCTCCGGGGACGGCGGGTGGAACTACGCCGACGAGATGGTGTTTACCTTCGGCGCGGGGCAGTCCTACGCCGACTTCACCCAGGAGCTGCTCAGCGTGAGCTGGGACCGGTCTGCCCACACCGTCACCGCCCAGGTGAAGGTGACCAACAACGGCTCGGCCAGCTACTCCGGCGTGAGCAGGGACGTGGTGCAGCTCTACGTTCAGCTGCCGTATCAGCCGGGGCAGACGGAAAAGAGCGCCATCCAGCTGGCCGATTTCGCCAAGACCTCCGCCCTGGCGGCGGGGGAGAGCGAGACGGTGACCCTGGAGTTCTCCGACTACCTCTTCGCCGCCTATGACAGCAGCGCCGTCAACGGCGCGGACAGCTCCAAGACGGGCTGCTACGTATTTGATCCCGGGGACTACTACTTCGCCATCGGGGACGACGCCCACGACGCGCTGAACAACGTGCTGGCCGCCCGGGGGGTGACGGGCATGTTCGACGCCGCGGGGAATCCCGTGGAGGGCGACCCCGCCAAGGCCCACCGGGAGGGGCTGGACGCCCTGGACAACACGACCTGGGCCGTGTCCCCCTACACCGGCCAGGTGGTGTCCAACCACTTCGAGGACCGGGACGTGAACCACTTCATTCCCGGCAGCGTCACCTATCTGACCCGCTCCGACTGGAACACCTTCCCCGACCCGGTGGCCAGCCTCACCGCCACCGCCGAGATCCAGGATTTGATGGAGAATTTCCAGTATGAGAAGCCCGCCGACGCGCCGGACATATCCGCCTACCAGTACAAGCAGGACAACGGCATTACCTTTATCGAGATGAAGGACGCCGCCTTCGACGACCCCAAGTGGGACGCCTTCATTGACCAGCTCAGCCCCACCGAGCTGGCCCAGATCACCGGTGACAAGATGGGGCTGGACGCCATCGAGAGCATCGCCCTGCCCGCCTACGCCGGCGGCGACGGCCCGGACGGCCACCAGGGCGGCGTGCTGTTCAACGCGGAGATGATCGCGTCGTCCACCTTCAGCAAGGAGCTGCTGGCCCAGCGGGGTGAGTTCTTCGCCGAGGAGAGCTTCTGGATCGGCTTCCGCCAGATCTACGCCCCCGGCGGCAACATCCACCGCACCCCCTACTCCGGCCGGAACTTCGAGTACTACAGCGAGGACGCCAACATGAGCTATCTCTGCGGCGAGATCCAGACCAAGGCCATGGCGGACCGGGGCTGCGCGGGCACCTTCAAGCACTTCTGCGGCAACGACCAGGAGACCAACCGCCACGGCGTGGCCACCTTCATGACCGAGCAGACCTACCGGGAGGTGCCCCTGCGGGGCTTTGAGGGCGGGCTCCAGGCGGGGCACAGCATGGCCACCATGACCGCCTACAACCGCATCGGCTGCGTGCCTACCGCCAGCGACTACGAGACCATGACCACCGTGCTGCGGGGGGAGTGGGGCTTCACCGGCATCAACATGACGGACAGCTCCAAGGACTCCGCCAGCTACATGGGCACCGCCGACGCCCTCCAGGCGGGCACCTGCCAGTTCAACAACGACCCCGGCCGGGTCCCCGAGGTGTCCAACCTGCTCACCAAGGACCGGGACGGCTTCATCTGGGGCAAGCTCCGGGAGGTGGCCAAATATTACCTCTACACCATGAGCCGCTCCAATCTGGTCAACGGCCTGAGCAGGACGGAGACGGTGCAGAACTACACGCCCTGGTGGAAGCCGGCCCTCACCGGGCTGAACGCCGCCATCGGCATCCTCACGGCGGGGGCCGCAGTGCTGTACGCCCTGTCTGAGGTGAGGTCCAGGAAGGGGGGCAGATGAGATGAAACGGATGCTTCAGGATGCCCGGCCCGGCCTCTGGCTGAGCCTGGCCGCCGCCGCCCTGGCCCTGGCGGGCGGGCTGGCCTACGTGGTCATCTATCTGGCCGCCGCCGGCGAGGCGGTGGACCGGGTGTTCTCCTGGCTCACCCTCGGCCTGGCGCTGGGCGGCGCCGCTATCACCCTGGCGGGGGAGGGGCTGCGCCTGTCCTTCACCCCCATTCTGGGCGGGGCCTGCTTTGCCGTGGCCCTGGCCAACCACCTGGTGGAGACCGCCTACCCCCTGGCCGACGTGCTCACCGGGGTGCCCTTCTTCGGCGGGAACCCAGCTTTGGCCATCGCCTTCTCCGTGGTGTTCGGGCTGGCCGCCGTCCTCAATGTGATCGGCGCCTTCCTGCCCCACCGCAAATAAGCTGATCCCCCGCCCCGGGAGACCTGGGGCGGGGAATATCAAACAAATAGGAGGAAATGACAATGAAGATGAAAAAAATCCTGGCCGCGGCCCTGTCCGCGCTGCTGCTGCTCTCCCTGCTGGCCGCCTGCGGCGGCAAGCCCGCCGCCAGCTCCCAGGCCCCCTCCGCGGAGCCCACCAAGTCCGCGGGCGGCGAGGGTGAGGGCGAGAGCACCAAGACCTTCCAGTTCTGGGGCACCTACGAGGAGGGGGGCGAGAACGCCTCCATGCTCAACGCCGCCTTCCTGCTGAACCTGAAGGATGACGGCACCGCGGTGGCGGACAGGTACATGTTCGCCAGGTACGACGCCTCCGACGCCGCCACCAACCCCGCCTTCACCGCCAGCTACATGTCCGGCACCTGGAAGGAAGTGGAGAAGGACAGCGTGCCCTGCCTCCAGATCAAGCTGGCCTATGTGGACGAGGCGGGCACCGAGTCCAACTCCCAGACCGCCTACGCCTACGACGTGGCCGGGGTGTACTCCTTCGACCTGACCTTCCCCGTGGTGCCCGGCATGTCCTACACCCGCGTGGCCTCCATGGAGGGCAAGGAGGGCCAGACCTACGCCGACGCCAACGCCTTCATCCAGGCCTATAAGCAGGAGTTCACCGCCCCCGAGCACGTGGGCACCTTCACTGACGCCGAAAACAGCGGCACCGTCTACCTCCAGGCCGACGGCACCGCGCTGCTGTACGCCGGGTACGACAAGTTCGCCGACGGCACCTGGGCTCTGGCCGACGGCGCCATCTCCGTCACGGTGAACGGCGAGGCCGTGGACGTGACCATGGACGGCAGCAAGGCCACCTTCGCCGCCGAGCGCGACATGGGCGACGGCAACACCGCCAGCTACACCTTCGTGTGCGAGGACATCTCCGCCCTGCCCGCTCCCGAGGGCGGCCAAGCCCCCGTTGAGGGCGGCGAGCCCGCCGAAGAGGAGGGTATCGCCTCCTACGAGGCCGGCGGCCTGGTGCTGGTGCTGCTGGACGACGTCAACATGAAGGTCAAGTACCCCGAGTATGGCATGGAGCGGGACGGCTTCACCTACGTGCTGGAGGGGGACACCCTCACCGTCACCGCCCCCAGCGAGGATGTGCTGGGCGCCTTCGGCCAGATCTGGGCCGCCATGGGCGGCGAAACCTGGACCATCGACGGCAGCACCGCCACCAAGGCCGAGTAACCGTCCGCCGGTTCCGAGCTTTCAGATATCTATTATAATGAGAACAGGCTCCAGGCCGGCGCGACCGCCTGGAGCCTGTTTCAGAAAGGGAGCGTTCTTATGAAGAAAAAAGGCAGCCTGCTGTGGACCATCCTTACGGCGGTCACCGCCCTGCTGCTGGTGGTGTGCATCGCGGCCATCCCCATCACCAACGCCTTTGCCACCGCCATCAATGTGGCCCTGGGGGCCAAGACCCAAGAGGTCATCCCCGACCCCGACGCCAAGATCTATTTCTGGAGCGACTACGAGAGTGAAGAGGAGCTGGTGGCCTTTGAGAAGCAGCTGTGCCACGACATCGAGGCGGAGGGCGCGGCCCTGCTGGTCAACCGGGATAACGCCCTGCCCCTGGCGGAGGGGACGAAGTTCACCCCCTTCTCCCAGTCCAGCTTCAACCTGCTGTACGGCGGCACCGGCTCCGGCCAGGTGTCCGCCAACGACGCCATCTCCCTCAAGGCCGCGCTGGACGGGGTCTTTGGGGAGAACGCCGTCAATCCCGAGCAGTGGAAGTTCTACGCCGGCGCGGGCTATAAGCGGGTGAACGCCGACACCACCGGCGGCAGCCAGGGCCAGTACCGCATCAACGAGGTGCCCTGGGAGAAGTATACCGACGCTCTGAAAAACAGCTGGTCCCAATACGGCGATGTGGCCCTGGTGGTGCTGGCCCGCTCCGGCGGCGAGGGCGCCGACCTGCCCAGCGGTTTGCCCGAATTGGAGCCCTATATGACCGATGGCGACTACCTCCGGCTGTGCAAGGAAGAAATTGAAATGCTGGAAAATCTCCAGTCGCTCAAGGAGCAGGGGGTCTTCCAAAAAATCGTGGTGCTGCTCAACTCCTCCAACACCCTCCAGCTGGACTTTGTGGACGACTACGGCATCGACGCGGTGCTGTGGATCGGTGACGTGGGCATGACCGGCATCAACGGCGTGGCTGATATCCTGTCGGGCGCGGTGAACCCCTCCGGTCGCATCGTGGACACCTTCCTCAAGGACAACCACTCCTCCCCGGCTATGCAGAATTTCGGCGCGTACCCTTACACCAACGGCGCAAGCTATGACGTGGCCACCGCCCAGAACAACACCGACCCCGGCATCGGCAAGTGTAACCGGGACTACGTGGTGTACCAGGAGGGCATCTACGTGGGCTACCGCTACTATGAGACCCGGTATGAGGACTACGTGCTGAACCAGGGGAACGCCGGGGACTACCGCTATGAGGACGACGTGGCCTTCCCCTTCGGCTTCGGGCTGAGCTACACCACCTTCGAGTACTCCAACTTCTCTGTGGAGGAGCAGGGCGACGCCTTCCAGGTGGAGGTGGACGTGAAGAACACCGGCGGGGTGGACGGCAAGCACACCGTGCAGATCTATTTCCAGTCCCCCTACACCCAGTACGACATCGACAACCAGGTGGAGAAGGCCGCGGTGGAGCTGTGCGGCTTTGACAAGAAGTTCATCGCCGCCGGGGACACCGAGCACTTTACCATCACCGTGGACAAGGAGGACCTGACCTCCTACGACCACATGAACGCCAAGACCTACATTCTGGAGGACGGCGATTACTATTTCACCGTGGGCAGGGATGCCCATGACGCCGTCAACAACATCCTGGCCGCCAAGGGGGCGGACCAGAGCCGCATGTCCGGGACGGGGGACGCCGGGCTGGCCTTCAAGTGGAACAACCCCACCTTTGACCAGACCACCTACGCCGTCTCCTCCGTCACCGGCAAGGCCATCACCAACCTCTTTGAGGACGCCGACCTGAACAAGTATGAGGGCGATGACGGCCAGGATATCACCTACCTCACCCGGAACGACTGGACGGGCACCTTCCCCTCCACCGTCTCCCTGAAGATCACCGATCAGATGTGGAAGGACGGCCTGTCCCACGACGAGGCGGACCGGAAGGCCATGGTGGAGACCGCCAAGAGCCGCTACTGGGCGGAGGCCGTCATGCCCCAGATGGGGGTGTCCGGCACGCTGAACGCCGGCATGTTCGCCGAGACCGAGGCGGACGACCCCTCCTGGGAGCAGCTGATCAGCCAGATTCCCTACAGCGAGATGACCAACCTCATCTACAATGGCTTCCACCTCACCCAGCCGGTGCCCTCCATCAGCCTGCCCGGCACCAACGATGAGAACGGCCCCCAGGGCTTTACCAAGAGCCTGATGGGAGGCTCCTCCGCCATGGCCTACACCTCCGAGGACGTGATGGCCGCCACCTTCAACCTGGAGCTCATCGAGCACATGGGCAAGTGCATCGGCGAGGACTTCCTCCACGCCACCGACGATTCGGGTACCGTGTTCTCCGGCATCTACGGCCCCGGGGCCAACATCCACCGCACCCCCTACTCCGGGCGCAACTTTGAGTACTACTCCGAGGACGGCTGGCTGTCCGGCCGGGTGGCCGCGGTGGAGGTGGCCGCCATCCAGGACCGGGGCGTGTACGTGTTCACCAAGCACTTCGCCCTCAATGACCAGGAGGAGGGGCGCTACGGCATCTCCACCTGGTCCAACGAGCAGGCCATCCGGGAGCTGTACCTGGAGGGCTTTGAGGGCAGTGTGGCCCGGGGCGGCGGCATGGGCGTGATGAGCTCCTTCAACCGCCTGGGCGTCACCTGGAGCGGCGCCCACCACGGCCTGATGACGGGCATACTCCGGGACGAGTGGGGCATGAAGGGGGCGGCCATCACCGACTGCTCCGTCATGGCCGCTTACATGGACTACCGCCTGGGCGTGCTGGCCGGGCAGGACCTGTGGGACGGCTACAGCATGGGCATGGAGACCCTGGACGGGCTGGACGGCGACCCCGCCATTGTCTGCGCGGTGCAGAACGCCGTCAAGCACATCGCCTACTCCATCACCCACAGCCACGCCATGAACGTGGGCAACGCCACCGTGCGGGCCATCACCCCCTGGTGGCAGCTGGCCATCTACGCCGCCGCCGGGGTCATGGCGGTGCTCACAGCCGGCAGCGCCTTTATGCTGGTGCGCAGCAGGAAAAAAGCCAAGAACAGCTGATTTGACACAGACCGGCGGGCCGCGCCGCCATGACTCCATGGCCGCGGCCCGCCCGCCTTTTGAATGAGAGGGATTGAGATGAAAAAGAACCTCCTGTGGAAGCTGGTCACGGCCGTTTTCGCCGTGCTGACGGCGGTGTGCGTGGCCGCCATCCCCATCACCAGCTATTTTGCCCCCATGATCAACGTGGCCCTGGGGGCGGAGACCCAGCGCATCATTCCCGACCCCGACGCCCAGATCTTCTACTGGACGGACTATGAATCCGAGGAGGAGCTGGTGGCCAACGACTGGAACGTGTGCCGTCAGGTAATGGCAGAGGGAGCTGCGGTGCTGCTCAACCGGGACAACACCCTCCCACTGGCCCCGGACACCAAATTCTCCTGCTTCTCCCAGTCCTGCGCGGACCCGGTGAAGGTGGGCACCGGCTCCGCCTTCGTGTCCACCGGGGAGGGGGCCAGCCTCTACTCCGCCCTGGAGGACAGCTTCCAGCCCGGGTGCGTGAACACCGAGCTGTGGAAATTCTACGTCACCAGCGGCTACAAGCGGGAGAACGCCGCCCTCAACGGGGGCTCCCCCGACCAGTACCGCATCAACGAGGTGCCCTGGGAGAAGTACACCGACGCGTTGAAGTCCACCTTCTCCAGCTACGGAGACGCCGCCCTGGTGATGCTCTCCCGCTCCTCCGGGGAGGGCTCGGACCTGCCCTCCGGCCTGGAGGCCCTGGAGCCCTACATGACCGGCGGCGACTACCTCCGGCTGTGCCGGGAGGAGGTGGAGTTGCTCCAGAACCTGAAGGAGCTGAAGGACCAGGGCGTGTTCCGGCGGATCATCGTTCTGCTCAACTCCTCCAGCACCCTCCAGCTGGACTTCATCGACGCGTACGATGTGGATGCGGTGGTGTGGACGGGCAACCTGGGTATCAACGGCCTGCCCGCCGTGGCCGACATCTTGGCGGGTAAGGTGAACCCCTCCGGCCGCATCGTAGACACCTTCCTGAAGGACAACCACTCCTCGCCCTCCATGGCCAACTACGACGCCTTTCCCTACACCAACGCCTCGGAGCTGGACCTGGCCTTCGCCCAGAACAACACCGCCCCCGGCATCGACAAGTGCAATATGAACTACGTGGTGTACCAGGAGGGCATCTACGTGGGCTACCGCTACTACGAAACCCGGTACGAGGACTATGTGCTGAACCGGGGAAACGCCGGGGACTACGACTACAGCGCCGACGTGGCCTTCCCCTTCGGCGCCGGTCTGAGCTACACCGAGTTTGCGTACTCCAACTTCTCCGTCCAGGAGCAGGGGGACGCCTTCCAGGTGGAGGTGGATGTAAAGAACACCGGCGGGATGGACGGCAGGCACACGGTGCAGATCTACTTCCAGTCCCCCTACACCGACTACGACCGGGAGAACGGGGTGGAGAAGGCCGCGGTGGAGCTGTGCGGCTTTGACAAGAGGGAGATCAAGGCCGGGGAGACCGAGCACTTTACCATCACCGTGGACAAGGAGGACCTGACCTCCTACGACGCCAATGGCGCCGGGACCTACATTCTGGACGGGGGAGACTACTACTTCACCGTGGGGACGGACGCCCACAACGCGATCAACAATATCCTCATGGCCAAGGGGGCGGACACCGCCCGGATGACGGGGACGGGAGACGCCGGACTGACCGCCAGGTGGACCAACCCCGCCCTGGACCAGACCACCTACGCCGTCTCCTCCGCCACCGGCAAGGCCATCGGCAACCTTTTTGAAAACGCGGATCTGAACAAGTATGAGGGAGCGGAGGGCCAGACCGTCACCTACCTCACCCGGAGCGACTGGACGGGCACCTTCCCCCGGGAGGCGGTGAGCCTGCGGGCCACCGGCGCCATGTGGGCGGACGGGCTGACCCACGAGGAGGCGGGCCGCGCCGCCCTGGCGGAGCGGTACAAGCAGCTCTACTGGGCCGGGGCGGACAAGGCCCCCGCCGCGGGGACCGGCGGCCCCCTCAATGCCATCGACTTTGTGGACAAGGATTACGACGACCCCGCCTGGGACGAGCTGGTGAGCCAGGTCCCCTATGAGGACATGCTGAACCTGATCTACAACGGGTCCTACCAGACCCAGGTGCTCCCCGCCATCAACCTGCCCGCCACCCAGCAGTTCGACGGCCCCACCGGCTTCACCAAGAGCATTGTGGGCGGGGCCAACGGCATGGCCTTTACCTCGGAGGACGTGATGGCCGCCACCTACAACCTGGCGCTGATCCGGGAGGTGGGCAGGTGCATGGGGGAGGACATGCTCCACGCCCAGGCGGGGGCCAGCACCGCCGTGGCGGGCATCTACGCCCCCGGCCTGAACATCCACCGCAGCCCCTACCTGGGCCGGCACAACGAATACTACTCGGAGGACGGCTGGCTGTCCGGCCGGATCTGCGCGGCCCAGGTGGAGGGCATCCGGGACCGGGGCATGCTGGCCTATGTGAAACACTTCGCCCTCAACGACCAGGAGCAGGGGCGGTACGGCATCTCCGTCTGGGCCAACGAGCAGGCCATCCGGGAGGTGTACCTGGAGAGCTTTGAGGGGGCAATCCGGGGCGGGGCCATGAACGTGATGAGCTCCTTTAACCGCGTCGGGGTGGTGTGGTCCGGCGCCCACCACGGCCTGATGACCGGCGTGCTCCGGGACGAGTGGGGCATGAAGGGGGCCGCCGTCACGGACATGGCCATCAACGCCAGCTGGATGGACTTCCGCCTGGGCATCCTGGCCGGGCAGGACTACTGGTGCGGCCAGAAGGGGAGCATGGGCACCCTGGACGGCTCGGAGAACGACCCCGCCCTGGCGTCGGCGGTGCACCAGGCGGTGAAAAACGTGGTCTACAGCGTCACCCGCACCAACGCCATGAACATGGGCAACGCCACCGTGGTCAGCGTGACACCCTGGTGGCAGACCGCCCTGTACGCCGCCGCCGGCGCGTGCGCCCTGCTGACGGCGCTCAGCGTGTTCCTGCTGGTCCGGGGCGGGAAAAAGGAGAAAAAGAGCTGACTGGCAGCCGTCTTTGGAGGTTCACAATGAGAAAAGCATATCAGAAATGGCTGGGGCTGGCGGCGGTGTTCGCCCTTCTGCTGTCCGCCGCCCTGAGCCTCACCCGCTCCGCCTTCTATTACAGCGGCTATGTCAACAGCTTTCTGGGCATCACCGGCGAGACCATCCAGGTCAGCGGGGACACCAATTACTACCCCTCCGCCTACGGCCCGCTGAACGCGGAGAACGTCCAGCGGCTCATCGCCGACGAGCGGGACCACAACCTCCGGGCCATGTACGAGGGGACCGTGCTGCTGCGCAATGAGAACGGCGCCCTTCCCCTGGCCGAGGGGGAGCGGAGCGTGACCGTCTTCGGCAATTCGGTGAACGACCCCATCTACAAGTCCAACGCGGGCAACGCCGCCTTCAACCCCGACCGGGGCGGGGAGCTGTACGCCGCCTTTGAGGCCGCAGGCTTCCAGATCAACCCCGCCATGCGGGAGGCCTACGCCAGCAGCGGCGTGGCCCGGGCGTCCGCAGCCACCCGGGGGGTCTCCTCCATCGGAGAGGTGCCGGTGAGCTTTTACACCGACGCCCTGAAGAGCTCCTTCGACGCGCAGTACCACGACGTGGCTCTGGTCCTCCTCAGTCGGTACGGCGGGGAGGGGGGGGACCTGGACCCCATGGACGCGGACGGCGTGCCCCTGCTCTCCCTCCACCAGGAGGAGGCGGACCTGCTGAGGATGATCCACGACAGCGGGAAGTTCACCAAGACGGTGGTGCTGGTCAACAGCCCCTTCGCCATGGACATCCAGTGGATCGAGGAGGAGGAGTACGGGGTGGACGCCTGCCTGGTGTTCGGCGCGGCGGGGGACTACGGGTTCATCGCCCTGGCGGACCTGCTCACCGGGGCCGCCGACCCCTCCGGCCACCTGCCGGACACCTGGGCGTCCAACTCCCTGTCCGCCCCCGCCATGCAGAACTTCGGCGACTACCAGTTCACCAACCTGGAGAAGATGTACGGCGACCGCTATCTGGTGTACGCCGAGGGCATCTACGTGGGCTACAAGTACTATGAGACCCGCTATCAGGACCAGGTGCTGGGGGTGAACAACGCCGGGGGCCCCGACGGGGCCTTCACCGGCGAGGGCTGGGATTACGCCGCCGAGATGGCCTACCCCTTCGGCTATGGCCTGTCCTACGCCCAGTTCACCCAGGAGGTGGAGGAGATCTCCTGGGACCAGAGCGCCCACACCGTCACCGCCCGGGTGAAGGTCACCAACCAGGGCGGCTTTGCCGGCAGGTCCAAGGCGCTGGTCCAGCTCTACGCCCAGCTGCCCTGGGAGCCGGGGCAGGCGGAGAAGTCCGCCATTCAGCTCATCGGCTTCCAGAAGTCCGGCGAGCTGGGGGCGGGGGAGAGCGAGACGGTGACCGTCACCGTGCCCGACTACCACTTCGCTGTGTATGACGAGGGGGCCCAGAACGGGACGGACGCCTCCAAAACCGGCTGCTACATATTTGACGCCGGGGACTACTGGTTCGCCGTGGGGGAGAGCAGCCACGACGCGCTGAACAACATCATGGCCGCCAGGGGTGTTGAGGGGATGTTCGACCACCGGGGCGAGCCCGCCGCCGGCGACCCGGCCAAGGCGGTGCGGGCGGAGCTGGCCCAGTACGACAACCTCACCTATGCCGTCAGCCCCGTCACCGGGGCGGTGGTGTCCAACCAGCTCCAGGACGCCGACCTGAACCGGCACCTGCCCGGCGCGGTGACCTACCTGACCCGGGGGGACTGGAGCACCTTCCCCAAGAGCTGCACGGGCCTCACCGCCACCGACGCCATGGCGGAGCTGATGGCGGGCAAAACCTACCAGAAGCCGGAGGACGCGCCGGACACCGGGGAGATGACCTTCGGCCAGGACGCCGGGCTGAAGCTGGTGGGCATGAAGGACGTGGAATACGGGGCGGACCAGTGGGACGCCTTCATCGACCAGCTCACCATCAACCAGCTGGCCACCATCTGCGGGGACAACCGGGGCAACGTGGCCATACCCGAGGTGGGCAAGCCGGCCAACGCCTCCACCAACGGCCCCTGCGGCATCCAGGGCAGCTATGTGAAGGGGAACGGGCAGGGCTGCACCCTCTTTGTGGACGAGCCCATCCAGGCCGCCACCTTCAACCTGGAGCTGGCCCGGGAGCGGGGGGCGCTCATGGCGGAGGACGCCATGTACGCCGACGTGACCATGGTGTTCGGGCCGGGGGCCAACATCCACCGGACGGCCTACCTGGGGCGCAACAGCGAGTATTTTTCCGAGGACGGCCTGCTGAGCAGCCTCATGAGCCGGGCCAACGCCCAGCCCATGACGGAGAAGGGGATCATCACCGGCTTCAAGCACTTCTGCCTCAACGACCAGGAGGTCAACCGCCACGGCGTGGCCACCTTCGCCACCGAGCAGGCCTGCCGGGAGATCTACTTCAAGGCCTTTGAGGGGGCGCTGAGCGACGGCGGCGGCCTGGGGGTGATGACCAGCTACAACCGGATCGGCCTGACCGCCTCCCCCGCCCACCGGGGGGCCCAGATCGAGATTCTCCGTAAGGAGTGGGGCTTCAAGGGCATCAACATCACCGACTCCTCCAAGGACGCGGCGGACTACGTGCTCACCGCCGAGTGCATCACCGGCGGCACCGACCTGTTCCTCTCCGACACGGGGCGGACCAGTGAGCTGACCAACCTGGCCGTCAAGGAGCGGGACGGCAATATCCTGAACTGGATGAAGGCGGCCAACGAGCACTTCTATTACGCCCACAGCCGGAGCATTCTCATCAACGGCCTGGCAGAGGAGACCGTCATTCATGAGACGGTGTACTGGTGGCAGCCGGCGCTGATGGCGGCGTGCGCGGCGCTGGGCGGGCTGACCGCGGTCTGCCTTGGGATGTTCGCCTGGAAGGCCTACGGAAAAAAGGAGGGATGCTGATATGAAAAACGTGTTGAAAGGCCGGGGCCTGGGGCTGTCCGTCAGCCTGACGGCGGGGGCGGCCGCCCTGGCGGGCGCGGTGCTCTACCTGATTCTGGACGGGGCGGACAAGACCTTTGCGCCCCTGGGCTTTGCGCTGGCGCTGGCGGGGGCGGCGTCCACGGCGCTGGTGGTGTTCACCCGCCTGAAATTCGCCCCCCTTGTGCCCGCCGCCCTGTACGCCGCCGCCTTTGGGGTGGTGCTCCGGGTGGCGGTGCCCAGCCTGTCCGATGTGTGGAACAAGGTGAACTTCATCGGCGGGAACGCCGCGCTGGGCATGGGCTTTGCCGGGGTGTTCCTGCTGTGCGCCGTGCTGGGGGCGGTGGCCTGCTTCGCGGGGACGGATCCGAAAGAAGATAAAAGGGGGTAGCCCGGTATGAGGAAAAAAACGAACGCGCTGGCGGCGGTGCTGGCGCTGGCCCTGACGCTGAGCGCCTGCGGGGCGGGCGCGCCCCCCGCCCCGGCGGACACGGCCTCTCCGCCTGGCAGCGAGGCCCCCGCCGTCTGGAAGCTCACGGTGGCGCAGCCGCCGGAGCGGCTGGACTACGAGGAGGGGGACAGCTTCGACCCCGCGGGGGTGGTGATCGACGCCAAGCTGGAGGACGGCACGGTGGTGGAAAACGTGGCCTACGAGGGGATCATCGTGAACGAGCCCCTCACCCGGACCACCCTGTTTGCCAAGTTTGTCTACGGCGGCCAGACGGTGGAGCAGAAGATCAACGTCACCCTGAAGGGGAACCGGGAGGAGTACGGTGTGGACTGCACGCAGGCCGTCCCGGACAGCCCCCTGGCCGGAAAGGTGCTGTTCTGGCTGGGCTCCTCGGTCACGGAGGGGGCCAGCTCGGGCGGAGAGTCCATGGCGGACTTCCTGGCGAAAAAGCACGGCGCGGTGTGCATCAAGGAGGCAGTGTCCGGCACCACGCTGGCGGACCGGTCGGACAGCAGCTATGTGAGCCGGTTTGACCGCTGCCTGGCCTCGGAGGAGCGGGTGGAGCAGGTGGATGCCTTCATCTGCCAGCTGTCCACCAATGACAAGGGCGCGCCGGAGGGCTTTGGCGCGGTGACGCCGGAGGAGGTGCGGGACGCCGCCGCCTTCGACACGAGCACCACCTTCGGCGCCATGGAGTACATCATCGCCAGGGCGCGGGAGGCCTGGGACTGCCCCATCTACTTCTACACCAACCCGCCCATGGAGGATGAGCACTACGGGGAGATGGTGGACGCGCTGGAGCAGCTCGCGGAGAAGTGGGGGGTGACCGTCATCGACCTGTACCGGGACGAGGCGTTCAACGACCTCACCGAGGAGGAGCGGTCGCTCTACCTGGCGGACAGGATCCACCCCACCAGGGCGGGCTACCGGGAGTGGTGGCTGCCCAAATTCGAGCTGGCGCTGGCCGGCGGCTGAGCCGGAGGAAGGGAGAGGAATGATATGGCCATCAAGGCGGTCCAGCAGTTCATGCTGGGCACAGTGCTGAACAGTGAGGCCCAGGCCCGGGACACGCTGGATCGGCTGCGGGAGGCGGGGTACGGCGGCATTGAGCTGTGCGCCTTTATGATCCGGCCCAGCGGGCCGGCGGTGCGGCTGATCACCTGGGCGGCGGGCATGCCGGTGGGCCGGGGCGGCAAGCTGGACTGGCCCCGGCTGGTGCGGGAGGCCGGGCTGCGGGTGCCGAGCCTGCATATGGACCTGGACAGCCTGGAGCGGGACATCCCCGCCGCAGCCGCCCAGGCCGGGCGGTTCGGCGCGGGGTACATCGTCATCACCGGGATGTACCGCTTCCCCTATGGCGACGAGAGGGTAGTGCGGGAGCTGGCCGGGCGGCTGACCCGGGCGGGGGAGGGGCTGGCCCGGGAGGGCGTCCATCTGCTCTACCACAACCACAACTGCGAGCTGCAATGGGTGAACGCCTCCCAGCGGGCCTACGACCTGCTGCTGGAGGAGACCGACCCGGCGGCGGTGGGCTTTGAGTTTGACAGCTATTGGTTCACCGACGGCGGGGCGGACGCCCTGGAGTGGATGAAGCGCCTGGGCGGGCGGATGAAGCTGTGGCACATCAACGACCGGGGCACCCGGCTGTCCGGGCCTGCCATGACCCCCATCCTGAAGAGCGACAGCATGGAGCTGGGCGACGGGAACATGGACCTGCTGCCCCTGGTGGAGCAGGCCAAGGCCGTCCAGGTGGAGGCGGTGATCCTGGAGAGCCACCGGAACTGGGTGGAGCGCTCCCCGGTCAAGAGCTTTCAGCGCAGCGCCCGGTTCCTGAACCGGTTTGTCTAGGCGCTGTTTGAACATTGGAAATATGCCCGGGGGGAGAGATTTTTTTGCCAGACAAAGCCAGTTTGACGCGGGAATACTTTGTGTATTCCAAGGAAAATTGGCAAAGTATGACGGAAAAAGAGCCTTTGTTTGGGCGTGTTGACAATTTTCAAACACGCCCTAGGGAAGGGCTGATTCAACAGGACGGACCTTGGGCGCAGAAAGTGGGGGTTAGGTATATACAGCCCGGTGGATCTGTGGTACAATTGAAAAAATCATTCCAGAAGGCTTGAACCAAGACGCGCCTCAGGGCGGCGGGGCGGAAAAATAAGGCGTCCCGCCCGGGCGGGGCGCGGGAGGGCGGACATGAAAAATCAAGCGGTGAACCCCTATCTCCCCAGCTGGGAGTACATACCCGACGGCGAGCCCCATGTGTTTGGGGACCGGGTGTATGTCTACGGCTCCCACGACAAATTCAACGCCCCCATCTTCTGCGTCAACGACTACGTGTGCTGGTCCGCCCCGGTGGGCGACCTGTCGGACTGGCGGTATGAGGGCGTCATCTACCGCAAAAACCAGGACCCGAAAAATAAGCTGGGCCTGCGGCTGCTCTTCGCCCCCGACGTGTGCCGGGGCCCCGACGGGCGCTACTACCTCTACTACGCCTTCGACTTCATGGGGATCATGGGGGTAGCCGTCTGCGACACCCCGGCGGGGGCGTACCAGTTTTTAGGCCACGTCCGCTACCCGGACGGCACCGTCTGGGGGCGGAGGAAGGGCGACCAGTTCCCCTTCGACCCCGGGGTGCTGGCGGACGATGACGGCCGGATCTGGCTGTACTCCGGGTTCTACACCCCCGCCCCGGCCATCGTCACCGGCTTCCAAAAGCTGCGCAACGACGGCGGCACGGTGGTGGAGCTGGAGAAGGACATGGTGACCATGAGGGGCGAGCCCCGGGTCATCTTCCCCAAGGAGGGCCCCGGCTCCTTCCCCAACCACGAGTTCTTCGAGGCCAGCTCCATCCGCAGGGACGGGGACCGGTACATCTTCGTCTACTCCTCCCGGCACAACCACGAGCTGTGCTATGCCGTCAGCGACCGTCCGGACGGCGGCTTCACCTTCGGCGGCACCCTGGTGAGCCTGGGAGACCTGTTTCTGGACGGGCGCACCGAGGAGCGGGACGGCCTGAACTACCTGGGCAACACCCACGGGGGACTGCTGAACCTGGGAGAGGACTGGTACATCTTCTACCACCGGCAGACCAACCGCCATTCCTACTCCCGGCAGGCCTGCGCGGAGAAGCTGGAGCGCACCCCCGACGGCGGCTTCCGGCAGGCGGAGGTGACCTCCTGCGGGCTGAACGGCGGGCCGCTGCGGGGGGAGGGGCGGTATGAGGCCCGGATCGCCTGTAACCTGTGGAGCAAAGGCGGCGTGGGGCGGTACGACGGTCCCAGCCCCCGGAGGCGGCTGAAGGCGCACCCCTACTTCACCCAGACCGGCGGCGACCGGGAGGGGGAGGGCGACCAGTACATCGCCAATCTGCGGGACGGCGCGGCGGCGGGGTTCAAGTACTTTGACGTGAAAAGCCTGTCCACGGTGACGGTGGAGCTGAGCGGCCGGGGGGAGGGGGAGCTGCTCCTCTTCGACAACCTGGAATTCCGCGCGCCGGCGGCCCGATTTCCGGTGAGTCTGTCCGGGGACCGGGGGGAGGTGTCCGCCCCCTGCCGTCTGAAGGACGGCGTGCGGGCGCTCTACTTCACCTTCCGGGGGACGGGGGCCATCAACTTCCACAGCTTTACATTAAAGGGAGGCACGACATGAGAGCGATTCCATTCAACACCGGCTGGTCCGTGGGGCGTCTCGGCGGGGAGGGCCCGGGCAGGCCCGTCACCCTGCCCCACGACGCCATGATCTCCGAGCCCCGGTCGGAGCTGTCCGCCGGGGGGATCAATACCGGCTGGTACGAGGGGTACGACTACCTGTACACCAAAAAATTCACCCCGGACGGGGCGCTGGCGGCCAAGACCGCCGTGCTGGAGTTCGAGGGCGTCTATCACAACGCCGAGGTGTGGCTCAACGGGGAGCAGCTGGCCTTCCGGCCTTACGGCTACACCAATTTTTATGTGGAGCTGACGGGCAGGCTGCGGGCGGACGAGGAGAACACCCTGGAGGTCATTGCCCGCAACGCCGACCAGCCCAACTCCCGGTGGTACTCCGGCGCGGGCATCTACCGGCCGGTGACCCTGTGGACGGCAGAGGAGCGGCACATCAAGCGCAACGGGGTGAAAATCAGGACGCTGTCCCTGAACCCGGCGCAGATCGAGGTGCGGGTGGAGACCCAGGGGGAGGGGACGGTGTCCGTCTCCGTCCTGGACGGGGAGCGGGAGCTGGCTGCCGCCTCCGGCGGCACCAAGGGGCGCTTTACCTTCACTCTCACCCTGGAGGGGGCCAGGCCCTGGAGCCCGGAGGACCCCCAGCTGTACACCTGCCGGGTGGGCTTCGGCGGGGACGAGGCGGCGGAGACCTTCGGCCTGCGCACCCTGGCCTGGGGGCGGGGCGGCCTGCTGCTCAACGGGGAGCGGGTCATCCTCCGGGGGGCCTGCATCCACCACGACAACGGCGTGCTGGGGGCCTGCTGCTACGAGGATTCGGAGTGGCGGAAGATCCGCATTTTGAAGGAGAACGGCTACAACGCCGTCCGCTCCGCCCACAACCCCTGCTCCAAGTTTCTGCTGGACGCCTGCGACCACCTGGGCGTGCTGGTGATGGACGAGTACATCGACCACTGGTATATCCACAAGACGGAGCACGACTATGTGGACTACTTCATGGACTGGTGGCGGCAGGACCTGGCGGACATGGTGGACAAGGACTACAACCACCCCTGCGTGGTGCTCTACTCCACCGGCAACGAGGTGTCCGAGACCGCCCAGGAGAAGGGCATCCGGCTCACCGGGGAGATGACCGGCCACCTCCACGAGCTGGACAGCACCCGGCCCGTCACCTGCGGGGTGAACATCTTCTTCAACTTCCTCAGCTCGGTGGGCTTCGGAGTGTACAGCGACGAGAAGGCCAAAAAAGAGGCGGAGAAGGCGGAAAAGGCCAAGCAGGCCGGGAAAAAGACGAAGAAAAAGGCGGTGGGCAGCGAGTTTTTCAACAATCTGGCGGGCCTGCTGGGGGACAACTTCATGAAGCTGGGGGCCACCATCCCCCCCTGCGACTGGCGCACCCGGGACGCCTTCGCCAACATGGACGCGGCGGGGTACAACTACGGCATCTTCCGCTACAAGGGGGATTTGAAAAAGTACCCGGACCGGCTGATCCTGGGCAGCGAGACCTTCTGCTCCGACGCCTACCGGTTCTATGAGCTGGCCAAGGCCGAGCCCCGGATCATCGGCGATTTTGTGTGGGCGGGGATGGACTACCTGGGTGAGGTGTCCATCGGCTCCTGGGAGTACCGGGATTACGCCCCCCAGTTCGGCGGCGGCCTGGGCTGGGTGTCCGCCGGGTCGGGGCGCATCGACCTGACGGGCCGGCCCCTGGGGGAGGCGTACTATACCCGGGTGGCCCTGGAGCGGGACAGCGGCCCCTACATCGCCGTGTGCCCGGTGGACCACACGGGGGACAAGCACTCCCCCTCCGCCTGGAAGATGTCCAACGCGTGGCCCAGCTGGAGCTGGCGGGGGTGCGGGGGAAAGCCCGCCGACGTGGAGGTGTACGCCCGGGCCCACAGCGTGGAGCTGCTGGTGAACGGGAAAAGCGTGGGCAGAAAGGCCATGAAAAACGACTGTATTGCCAAATTCCGCTGCACCTACCAGGACGGCACGGTGGAGGCGGTGAGCTATGACGCCTCCGGCAGAGAGACCGGCCGCCATGCCCTGCGCACCGCCGGGCCGGAGACGGAGCTGCGGGCGGTTCCGGAGGAGAAGTCCGTGGCCCCGGGCCGGCTGTGCCACATCCGGCTGCGCTACACCGATGGGGGCGGGGAGCTGAAGCCGCTGGAGCGGGGCATTCTCAGCGTCCAGGTGTCCGGCGGGGAGCTGCTGGGCCTGGGCAGCGCCTGCCCCTACAACGAGCTGGGCTACTGCGGGACCCGGACGGACACCTATTTTGGCGAGGCCCTGGCCGTGGTCCGGGCGGGGGAGGGCTCCGCCGTGGAGCTCACCGTCACCGACGGCAGGCTCTGCGGCAGGGCGGAGGTCCCCGTGGGCTAGGGCTTGTTTGAAAATTGTCAACACACCCAAACGACGGGTCTTTTTCCACCATACGGCGTTGATTTGATTTGAAATACACAAAGTATTTCTGCGTCAAATCGCCTTGCCTGACGGAAAAATCCCTCGCCGTTGGGCACATTGCCATTTTTCAAACGGCGCCTAGGGCTTGCTTGACAGATGACAAAATGAGCCGGGCGGCACTTCTGGCCGAAGTGCCGCCCGGCTGAATGCTTTTTTGAGGTCCTCAGGGGGCGGGGGAGCTGAGCTCCTCCACCGCCTTTTCGCTGAAGGTTACCGTAATGGCGTAGACATGCTCATATTCATGCTTGGCATACTCCCGGGGCATCCCGAAGTAGGACACGTCGTAGGAGTTGATCTGGTTTTTGGAGGTGACAATCTGGACGACCAGGGGGACCTCCTGGTCAAAGGCGATCTCGGCGGCGTTGGTGAGCATGGAGGTGGCGCAGGCCATGGAGGATACGTCGTCCTCCGTCTCCATGGTAAAGGTGGCTCCGCCGCCGCTGTTTTCGCTCTGGAAGGACACCCGAACCCCCTCGGTCATCCGGCCGAAGGCCAGGGCGATCCGCCCCTTAGGGTCGGTGGAGGCGGAGCGGATGGCGTTGACCTTGGGCTCCCACTCCGTGCCCGCCAGCTCGTAGACGGTGAGCTGGATGCTCTGCACCCCGCCGCCCACCTGATAGTCGAAAATGCGGTAGTTCTCCATCCCCAGGCCCAGCAGCTCGGTGAGGGCGGTCTCCTCCTGGGTGAGCTGGGCCGGGGCGACGGACATGGAGCCGCTGCTCTCTCCGGCCTGTCCGCAGGCGCTCAGCGCCAGCGCCGTCAGGACGGCGAGAAGCAGGGCGGCGCTGCGTTTGATTCGCATGGGACCGCACCTCCTGCGTAAGGATCTGGTCGGATTCCAGGGAAATTTGTCGAATTCATCATAGCACAAAACAGGCGGCTTGTCCAGCGCCGAATGGGCCCGCGGCCCCCTTTATCCGTCTTCTCTCGCCTGATTCCTTTTTTCGAGCGCGGTAAACGTGATTCTGCCCCCGCACATGCAGATAATTGTGACAATGTTCCAGACCGCCGCAAAGGTGCGAAAGCTGTCCGGGACCCGGGTCAGCAGCCAGACGTATCCGGCGGTGAGCAGCGCGCCGGCCAGGAGGTTGGGGATTCTCAGCCGGGGATACTCGGCGGCGATGATGGACATGTCGCTGACCAGGTAGACGCTCCCAATCAGCAGGTAGCTCACGATCTCGCCCAGGTTGAGGGTCACGAACATCCACAGGAAAAAGGAGGCATAGCCCCGGTCCGGCCCCGCCAGCCCCAGCAGAGCGCCCCCCCAAGGCCGCCCAGAACAGGTTGGACAGCACGCCGCCATAGGCGCTCAGCGCCCGCTGCCCGGGCGTGAGAGCGGAGTACGCCTCCACATTGACCGGGCCCGGCGTGGAAAAGAAGATGTACGGCCGCACCTGCACCCGGGCCCAGCTGTCCTTGCAGCCAAACCGCCAGTGAAGCAGGGAGTGGCCCACCTCGTGCAGCCACACGCAGGCGTACAGCGCCAGATAACTCAGCACAGCGTACAGCAGCACCGTTTTCATAGGCGGTCTCCTTTCCCTCCCGAGGGAGGAGCGCGGTCAGGGGGCGCTGCCGGGCGGAGCCTCCCCAAAATCTGTGTCTGCCCCAGCGCCTGATTACAGCTCCACGATCAGGATCTGCTCCTGGTCAAAGGGGGTCCGGGCGGCGATCTCCCCATCTTGGAAGTGGAACGATCCGCCGTGATTCACCGGCTCCAGGTCGATGGGGTTTACCATCAGCACGTCCTTTGCCGCCAGCGAGGCCTGCTTTGCGTAATTTGCCAGCTCCCGCTGCTCCCACTCCGCCGTGCTGAAGTTCACATAGACCGGCCAGATCAGCAGACCGTCGGTTTTGAACCGCTGGGGGAGCTCCCACAGGTCGCCGCAGAGGGTGAGGGTGATGGGCTTGCCCTGGAAGCAGAACGGCTCCACCTGGGTCCCCTCCCCATAGTGCTCGTCGGTTTTCCAGTACTCCTTCCACCCCTTGGAGATCCTTCTGTAATTGTGCAGCAGTCTGCCCTCTGCCAGCACCATGCAGGAGGAGTACAGCCGGTCCCCCTCCCGCTCGATATACCCGGTCAGCAGCGCGGTATGGTACTGCCTGGTCCACTGCATCAGCTGCGCGACAGGGGCGGAGGCCATGTCCAGCGCCAGTTCCCTGTCGGCGGCATAGTCCCAGTATAGGCAGTCGAAGCCCTGGAGATATGCCTCCCCGAAGCAGAGCAGGTCGGCCTTGCCCTGAGCCTCCTGCATGGCCCGCTGGATCTGGGCCAGATTGAAGGAAAGGTCTCTGTTTTTACAGCGGTAGGAAACCAGCCCAATTCTCATGGCGTCCGCCCCCCTATCTTCTCATCTCTGAATGGCCGGGGCCGTGGGCGCTGCTCACAGGATGATCAGCTGCTTGGGGGAGTGGGTGATGTCGATGCAGCCCCCCTCGGTGAGCATGACCACGTCCTCGATGCGCACACCGAATTTTCCGGGCAGGTAGATCCCCGGCTCGGCGGACAGCAGGGCCCCGGCGGGGATGGGCTTGTCGTTGCGGGTGTGAAAGCCGGGGTTCTCGTGGATCTCGATGCCCAGGGAGTGGCCGAAGCCGTGGGTGAAGTAGTCGCCATAGCCCGCGTCGGCGATGACCTTGGCCCCCGCCTCATGGACCTCCTTGCCGGTGACCCCGGCCTTGGCCGCGGCGATGCCCGCCAGCTGGGCCCTGAGAACGGTGTCGTATACCAGCTCCATCTCCTCGGTGGGCTTGCCCACCGCCACGGTGCGGGTCATGTCGGAGCAGTACCCCCCCACCTTGCACCCGAAGTCCATGGTGACGAACTGGCCCTTCTGGATCACGTCCGGGCCGGGGACGGCGTGGGGCTTGGAGCCGTTGGCCCCGCAGGCCACGATGGGGTCAAAGGAGTTGCGCTCCGCCCCCTTCCGGGCCATGATGTAGGTGAGCCGGGCGGCCACCTCCTGCTCGGTGAGGCCGGGCTTGAGGAAGTTCAGAATCTCCAAAAGGGCCTCGTCGGTGATCCGCTGGGCCTCCTTCATGACCGCCAGCTCGTCGGCGTCCTTCACCATCCGCAGCTCGGTGAGCAGCTGGGAGGCGGGGACGAATTCGGCCTCCACCTCCTTCGTCCAGGCGGTGTGGGAGGCCACGGACATATACTCCTCCTCAAAGCCCAGCTTGGACACGCCGCAGTCCTTCACCAGCTGGGCCACGGTCTTCTGGTAGCCCTGGCCCTTGGGGGGCAGGGACACCTCCGCCCCGGGGATGAGCTGCTGGGCGGCCTCGATGTAGCGGGGATCAGTGTAGTACCAGGTCTTGCCCGGGGTGACCAGGGCCACGCCCTCCCCGTGGAAGCCCACGGCGTAGAACTCGCCGGGCTCGCTGGTGACCAGCATGGCGTCCAGGCCGCGGTCTTTCAGCGCCGCGGCGATTTTCTCAAAATGTATCATTTGAACCATCTCCTTTTTAGATTATAAAACGCGAGACCATATGTGGGGCCTGGGCGGTCGGCCCGCCCTTGTCAGGGGTTCATGGAGAAAAAGGACAGCACGCCCAGGGTGATGATGGACAGCCCCACAAACCGGCCAGCCCACAGTGCCGCCCGGTCCGGCTCTCTGCCGGAGCCCCGTCCGCCCCGGCCCCAGCGCAGGAAGGGCCGGGGATCGATCAGGATATACAGCCCCGCGCCGATCATCACCACCCGCAGGACCAAATAGATATAATCCATCATGGCTGTTCCTCCTCACAGCTGCCCGGGCCTTTCGCCAGAAAGCCCTGGTAGACGCGCTTCATGGTCAGGGCGTCCTCCGCCTGGGTCCCGGAGGATTCGCAGATAAAGGTGGGGCTCCACCCCCGCCTGGCCACCGCGGCGGCCAGGGGCGCCCAGTCCGGGCCGTAGCCCCCGTCGTCGGCGAAGGTGCGGTGGCACTTCTCCCCGCCGCCGGGGGTGAACTCAATGTGGGAGAAGTGGCTGTGGAACCGGCTGGCCCGTTCCGGGCCCAAAGCCGCCTCCATGCACTCCAGCATCCGCTCCACGGCTTGGGTCCCCTCATCCGCCCCCAGGGAGCGGGCGTACAGATGGCCGAAGTCCACGCAGGGGAGGAGGCGCGGGTCCAGCGCGCACAGCTCCAGCACCTCCTCCAGGTCCCCCAGCTGGTTGATCTTCCCCATGGTCTCCGGGCACAGGGTGAGGTGGCCGAAGCCCGCTCCATCGCAGGCGGCGATGACCTCCCTTAAGGAGCGCCGCGCGATGTCCAGCGCCTCCCGGCGGGTGCGGCCCATGAGGGCCCCGGAGTGGATCACCACCCGTCCGGCCCCCATCCAGTCCGCCACCCGGCAGGCCCCGGTGACATAGCCGATGGTTTTCTCCAGGGCCTGGGGGTCCGGGTTGGCCAGGTTGATGAAGTAGGGCGCGTGGAGGGACAGGGTGATGCCCTGCTCCGCCGCGGCCAGCCCCACCCTTCGGGCGGTGGCCTCCCCCACGTGGACCCCCTTGCCGCACTGGTATTCGTAGCAGTCCAGACCGATCTCCGCCAGCCATTTGGGGGCGTCCGCCGAGGATTTGTAGGGGAAATTCTCCGCATTGCCCGCAGGGCCGAACATGGCGCTCACAGCCGCTCCCCCTTTCCCGACAGCAGACGGAAGGGGAGCTCCGCGGCGTAGCGCAGATACCGTCCCGGGTTGCCCGCCAGCCGGATGGGCTCCACCAAAATGGTGCTTACGCCCGCCAGGCTGCCGCCTAAGATGTCGGTAAAAATTTGGTCGCCCACAATGGCGGTCTGTTCCTTTGTCACGCCCATCCGCTCCATGGCCTGATAAAAGGAGGGCGTTTTGGGCTTGCCCGCGCGGCGGATATAGGGCACGTCCAGTCCCTCCGCAAAGAGCTCGACGCGGTTTCTGCGGGGCGGGCTGACCTGGTTCCGGTTGTTGGACAGGATGAACAGCGTCACCCCGTGGGCGCACAGGTCGTCCCGCCAGGCCCTCAGCCTTTCGTCGGGCAGGGGCACGCCATAGGGGACGAGGGTATTGTCCAGGTCCGCCAGCAGCAGCTTGATTCCCCGGCGCTCCAGCGCCGCGCCGGTGATCTCGTAGATATCATGGGCCACAAACCGGGCCCGAAGCCGCGCCATTGTCACGCCGCGAAGCGGCCAGGATGCTCGGCCGCTTTCGCTGCGGCTCGGCCTCGCTCCGCTCCAGGCGTCCCCACTGTCCGCTTCTCCGCGCTTGTTCATACTTCACCTTCTATTCCGCCCTGGACGAGCATAGATTGTGATATACACAGCGAATATTCTATCACAAACTTTTACCGTCTACAAGGGGGAACATCCCATGAAGGAGCTGCTGCTGGCCCTGCCCGCCGGGCAGGAGACCGGGGGGAGGAGCCGCGGCCTCGTCCCCGCCCACATGGCCTACCGGGTGGGGCCCGGGCCCAAGCTGCTGGGCATCCGCCTGCCCCAGGGGCTGCGGGGCGGGCTGATGCTGGTGGACTGCGCGGGCTTTGACGGCGGGGGGGACCCGGTGGAGTGCTGCCGCCAGATTTTGGGGGAGTGCCGCCGCCGGTCCTTCCGGGGCATCGTGTGCGATTTTGAGGGGCCGCCGGCGGGCTGCCTGCCCAGGCTGGTGGGGACGCTGGACCGCAACTGCTCCGCCCAGGGCTGGACGCTGTACGTGCCGGAGTGCTACGCGCCCCATGCCCCCGGGGCCCGGGTGCTCATCCCCTCTGTCCTCACCCACGGCACCCTGGAGCGGCGGCTGTGCGCCGCTCTGGAGCGGTACGGCCCGGAGCGGACCGCCCTGGCGGTGGAGTGGGTGCGGGAGGACTTCCCCCTTCCCGCCCAGGGCCGGGGGGCCCCCCTGGCCCAGGAGCGGCTGGAGGAGCAGATCCGCCGGCTGGAGCCGGCGGTGTTTTTCGACCGGGGGCTGTGCGCCCACTACTACACCTATATGGCCGGGCCCCAGGCCCATTTTGTGCTGTTTGACACCCCCCGCTCCATCCGGGAAAAGCTGGGGCTGGCCCAGCGGCTGGGGGTATGCGCCGCCCTGCTGCCCCAGCCGGAGGTGGAGGAGTATTTGGAGGAGATCTTTGGGGGAGGCGCGTAAAAAGGTCCGGCCCCGCCTGCGCGGGGCCGGACCTTTTCAGTTATTCCGCCTGGGGGCGGTTGACTAGGTCGTAATACATGTCGCGGTACAGCGCCAGCAGCTGCTGGTTGGTGGACTCCCGGCCCTGGATCATGTCCCGCAGGGCATAGGCCTTGGCCTGCCCCGCCACATCCTCCGGCTCACCGGGGGCGGATTTGCCGCCCACGTTCATCTGCGACAGATGGGCGAGGCCCTCCTTCAAGTATTCCGTGTCGCGCTGAAGGGCGGCGATCTGCTGGAGCAGCCAGCTCAGTTCCACTTTATCGTTCATGTCTGTGTCCTCCAAATCTTTGTCTGGCGGGCACGCAAGGCATATCGTATCTTCCGAAATGAAGCGTGCCCTGCCGTTTTTCACAAGACCTCTGGCCCGCCTGGGCCAGGTCGCTTCGTATTCGCAGCCCTGCTCATCGACCACGCGAATGTTTTTTGTAATGGGTATCATCCCCTCGTCAGAGTTCGCAGGTGTTCTGGACGCCGTTTTTTGTGATGGGTGCCCGCCCCGGTCCAATTTGAACTATACCATAGGCTGGAACGGCTTGTCAAGGGAGGCGGGCTGTGGTATACTGTCCCCAAATGGGGAAAAGGGGGCCCGCCATGAACGCGACGGAGCGCCGTGGGCGCATTTTGGAATACCTGCGGGAGTGGGACCGCCCTCTGTCCGCCACCGCCCTGGCCCGGCGGCTGTCGGTGAGCCGGCAGGTCATTGTGGGGGATGTGGCCCTGCTCCGGGCGGCGGGGGAGGGGATCACCGCCACCCCACGGGGCTATGTGCTGGACCGCCCCCGGGCGGGGCTGATCCGCACCGTGGCCTGCCTCCACCGGGGGGAGGACATGGAGCGGGAGCTGACGCTGATGGTGGACCAGGGGTGCGAGGTGGCCGACGTGATTGTGGAGCACCCGGTGTACGGCCAGCTCACCGGGCCGCTGGAGCTGGCCTCCCGGCGGGACGTCTCGGAGTTTATCCGGCGGGTGGAGGAAAACGGCGCCCGGCCCCTCTCGGCGCTGACGGACGGCATCCATCTCCACACCCTGCGCTGCCCCAACGAGGAGGCCTTCCGGCGGGCGCGGGCGGCGCTGGAGGGGGCGGGGTTCCTGGTGCGGTAGCGCGCCGGAGCCGGGCGGAACTTTCTCTTGCAATTTCCGCGAAAATATGGTATACATGTTGCAATGCCTTGCAAAAGGTAAATCTTTAGAAGCTGTACCAATAGCCGAAGTACGCAGGCGCATTGAATCAGTGCTTCCTTAGCACAGCTGGCGGCAGTTTGGGCCGCAAGGATGTGTGCTGAGGTCTATTGGTACAGCTTCTTACTTATTTTAGGAGTTGATCTAGTCCCCATGGACCCTGACAGTATGATACTGCTGACCGTGCTGGTGCTGATGGTGGCCATGTCCGGCTACTTTTCCGCCACGGAGACGGCCTTTACCTCACTCAACCGCATCCGTCTGAAGAGCCGCGCCGAGGGCGGCGACAAAAAGGCGGAGAAAACCCTGGCCCTGGCCGAGGATTACGACAAGCTGCTGTCCACCATCCTCATTGGCAACAACATCGTCAACAATGTGGCCGCCACCCTGTCCACCCTGCTGTTCATCAAGCTGATCGGCGAGACCAATGGCCCGGCGGTGTCCACCATCGTGCTCACCGTGGTGGTGCTCATCTTCGGCGAGGTCTCCCCCAAGAGCCTGGCCAAGGAGTCCCCGGAGGCCTTCGCCATGTTCTCCGCGCCCCTGCTGCGGCTGTTCATGGCGGTGCTCACCCCGCTGAATTTCCTGTTCGGGCTTTGGAAAAAGCTGCTGAGCAAGCTGTTCCACAAGTCGGAGGACGAGGGCATCACCGACGAGGAGCTGGTGACCATGGTGGAGGAGGCGGAGGGCCAGGGCGGCCTGGACCGGGAGGAGAGCCAGCTGATCCGCTCCGCCATCCGCTTCGACGACTTGGAGGCGGGGGACATCCTTACCCCCCGGGTGGACGTGATCGCCGTGGAGGACGTCTCCACCCTGGCTGAGGTGGCGGCGGTGTTCGCCGCCGAGGGCTATTCCCGCCTGCCGGTGTACCACGAGAGCATCGACGACGTGGTGGGCGTCATCCACCAGAAGGACCTGTTTTCCGCCCGCTACCACGGTCGGGATCAGCTGTCCCCCCTGGTGCGGCCGGTGCTCCACATCACCTCCGGCACCAAGATCGACGACCTGATGCGCCAGTTCCAGCGCACCAAGACCCAGATGGCGGTGGTGGT
>ERZ808037.407-NODE-407-length-41348-cov-3.870417_pt1 | contig 41348 bp, 33 predicted proteins | sample MGYA00380190_ERZ808037 | MGnify/ENA primary metagenome ERZ808037 (study PRJEB31490, sample SAMN06133399) | mouse gut metagenome | isolation source: J9 | host: mice | place: China: Chengdu | collected 2015-05 ...
GGCCCGCGCCGTTCTGTTTCCTGGAGCGGGCCTTGTCCACCATAGGGAAGGCTTCTGTGATCCTGGAAAGCTCTTCCTCCTCCATTCCGCAGCCATCGTCCTCCACGCTGACCTCATACCCCTCCTCCGTCAGCCTTCCCAGCAGCGATATCCGTCTACCCCCGGCCTTCATGGAATTGTCCACGAGATTCAACAATAAAGTCTTCAGCAGATCGTAATCCACCTTGATATAAGCCGGCTCCGCTTCCAGCCTGAACGCAACCTCCCTCTCCTGAAAGACAGGCTGCAGCCCCTCCGCCACATTCTGCAGCAGTTCATCCGCCGCCATCTCCTGTAAAGGGAAATCCTGACGTCCCAGCACAGCCAGATCCATCAGCTTCAGCGACAGGGACTCCAGGCGCATCCCTTCATTCCAGATATACCAGGAGGCGTCCCGCACCGTCTCCCTGGGAAGGTCCCTCTGGTATATCATGTCCGCATAGCCGATTATAGAAGTCAGCGGTGTCTTCATTTCATGGGCGAAATTGGCCACAAAGTCCTCTTTTTCCCGGGCCGCGTTGGACAGGGCCTCCACCTTCTCCTCCACGGCTTCCGCCATCCGGTTGAAGCTCACCGCCAGCTCCCCGATCTCGTCCCTGCCCGTTATAGCCAGACGCTCCTCGTAATCTCCCTTCGCCATCCGGTATGCCGCTTTCGACATCCGCTTCAAAGGCCCGGTCAGCAGAACCGAAAACGCCCCCAGCAGCGCCATGCCCAGCACCATGGCAATCAGGTAGCAACGCACGAAATACTGCTGCAGAGTCTCCTGTTGCCCCACGGTCTTGCTGATGTCCCACTGAGTCACGAAGTATATCCGCCTGGCTTCTTCCCTTTCCGTCCCCTGGGCTTCTTCCCCGGAATCGCTCTGGAAGAAATCCAGTCCGCTGCATTCCACCATGCCGCCCACCAGGACGCTGCTCCCCTCAGGCCCCTTCCAGAACCGGTAAATATGGGCGTCCTCCGACAGCGCGTCCGGAAATGTGGAATCCAGTCCCTCAATTTCCGAATACAGCAACGTCTTATCTTCGTCATAAAAAGCCAGCGGAAGGCTGATTTCCCCCGCAAGGAACTCAAACAGCGCCTCCGCCGGCTCCAAAAGCGCCGGGTTCCGCTCCAGGTAGCCGTTCTCCCCATGCCCCTTGGCGCCGCTTTCCTGTCCGAAGTCGATTCCCGTCTCCGTAAAAGACTGCAGTATCATGAACATCTTTTCCTGTTCCGGACCATCGCTGTCCATCACCACCATGGTCATCTGGGCATCCGAATAAGTCAGCAGCGCCGACTGGACAGTGAACTTATCATATTGAAACTGCTTCATGGCGAAATCCGTTTCCCTGGCCATGCTGTTTTCCATGGAGAAATGGAGCAGAAAATATCCCGATATGGAAAATGCCAGGCCGAACACCAATGTCCCGCACAAGAAAATCTTCGTAAAAAGGCGCATATCACGGGTTCCCCTCCAGCCTGTATCCGATACGGAAAACCGTCCGAATCTTATCCTCCCAGCCAAGCTTTCTGCGCAGTCTCTGGATATGGCTGTCCAGGGTCCTGGTGGCTCCGGTAAAGGGCTCCTTCCAGACCTTTTCATACAGCTGATCCCTGTAAAGGGCGATGTTCCTGTTCTGCATCAGCTCCACCAGCAGGTCGAACTCCTTCACGGTGAGGGTCACCGGCTGCCCGGCCTTCAGCACCTGTCTGGAATTGAGCTGGACTGACACGTCCCCGAATTCCAGCCGCCTGTCCCCCTTGCCCAGCCTGCGCAGCACCGCTTCCACCCTGGCCAGCAGCTCCCCCACCTGGAACGGCTTGGCCAGATAATCGTCCGCCCCCGCTTTCAGCCCCCGCACCTTGTCGCTGATGCTCCCTTTGGCCGTCAGGAAGATGACCGGCGTGCCTGTGGGCTTGATGTATTCCAGAAGCTCATAGCCGTCCACCTCCGGAAGCATGATATCCAGCAGAACCAGGTCGAAAGTCTTCTGCTCGATGTAATCCGCCCCCTGCATGCCGTCGTAAGCGCAGACACAGCGGTAGCCCTCGGCGCTGAGATTCATTTTGATCAGATTGGAAATCGCCTCATCGTCCTCCACCACAAGAATATCCGTCACAAAACCACCTCCTACCCTCCAGCATAACCGGAAAATGTATCCTACTTGTAAAATATACTGCACACCGGTTAATTTGCAGCGCAACCCCACTGCAGACCGCTGCAAGGTGCTTTCCCGGGGATACCGCTGTAAATCCTGGCGGTCTTTCGCCGGAAAAGCAATAATCGCACAGAAAGCCGTCCTGGCGGCATATTCTGCACGATTTTGCGTTATCTTCTGCACTTCCCGTATTTTCCGCGTCCGCCGCCCTGCGTGGCCTTTACTTACCGCACCGTCACAGGCAGCATATAGCCCTCCTCATCAAAACCAATCTGGGCCAGGCACAGCTCCCTGTGCCATCCTTTTCCCTCCGGATACTTCTCCAGCGGCGTGCCGAACCGATGGTATGCCATCAGATAGCAGTCCCGCCCGGGCATCTTCATGATACAATGATGCCCAGTCCCCAGGATATCTCTGCCGGCATCTTTTTCCAGGACAGTATACTTGAATGTCACCGGGCCATACAGAGACTCGGACACCCCATAGTTCACATGGTAGTCCTCGCTGCGGGTGTCATCACAGGACCATGTGAAATGATATTTCCCGCCCCGCTTGAATACGATCACGGATTCACGGAAATCCGTAAGCCCCTCAAAGCAGTGCAAAGTATCCTCCTCCACATGGAGCATGTCCTCCGTCAGCTTCACCATGGCCGGCGCCCCGTTTCCGAACAGCAGATAGCAGCTCCCATCCTCCCAGTACAGGGAGGGGTCTATGGTCTGGCCCATCCGGATGCCGTTCCTTCGCATCATGTCCATGGTCAGCAGGGGCTCCTCCATGGCCCGGAAAGGCCCTCTGGGCGATTCGGACACTGCCGCCCCGATGCAGGAGGCCCCATTCCTGTCCTTGGCACAGAAATAGAAAAAGTACTTCTCTCCTTTTTTCGTGATGCAGGGTGCCCAGGCGCTTCCCACAGCCCAGGGCACCTGTTCCGAGGCCACGTCCAGAATCCGCTCCCCTCTCTCAAAATGCTGTCCGTCCGGGGAGGTGAACACATAGAATTCCGTTCCCGACCAGTCCGTGAACCCGTCCGTGGTAGGATACAGATAATACACGCCATCCTCATAATACAGATCCGGGTCGGCATATACCCCGTCCGCTATGGGATTCTTCCTCCCGAAGCTCTCCTGCAGACGCTCATATTCCCCGTCTGTGATCTTCAGGACCCCTCCATGGCGCTTCCTGGTCTCTCCCATGTCAAATTCATCCCTATCCAGAACCCGGAAATCTCCAGACGACAAATCTGTAGTTACCATGGGCAGATACCCTTTCACCTCCGCGAAATAATCCGCTATGACACACCAGGTCTTCCCATCGGGAAGCAGATAGCCCTCCGGCCCCTCCACTCCTGTCAAGGCAGCCAGGGCAGCCGACGGAATCCGTTCGAACTCCCCCAGAAGAGAGTCCGACCGCTCCAGAATCAGCCGCTTCTCGGTCTCATCCTTGGAGATGCGGTAATAATATCCGTCGCTTTCCAGAATGGTGGTGTCGATCACATGGCACTCCCTCTCCATATAGAGGAAAGTCTCCGAATATGTCTTAAAATCCTCTGTGTAAGCGGCGTATATGCGATGCTTCCCATCCTCTCCTGAGAGCTTCACCTTGGAGGCAAAGAACACCAGAAACGCTTTCTTCTCCCTATCGTACACAGCTTCCGGCGCCCAAACGCATCCGGCCTCAGGCAGCCCCACCGTGCAGGCCCGCTCCCTGCTCCAATGCACCAAATCCTCCGACTCCCAAACGATGATATCCCGGCTCCCCTGTTCCTGAGCCGCTGTCCATCCATATCCCGACTCAATGCGCAAATCCGTAGCCATCAGATAGAACTTCCCGTCCCGGGGGCTCCTGACCATATAAGGATCCCTGACTCCGCACATTCCTGTCCCGGAGCGCAGAATCGGTTTCCCGCCATTCAAATCCTCCCAGTGCAGTCCATCTCTGCTCAGGGAAAAATAGATCTGTTCCCCGTCCTCTCCCTCACCGATGAAATGCACAAATAGATATCCTGCCATTTATCACAGCCTCCTAAGCCTTGCTCATGTCAATCATGCCTTCCACAGCCGACCAGTCGATATCAGGCAGATTCTTCTGCATCACATCCGCCGTCGCCTTTTTCTTAGAATTCATCTTGACCATATTGAAAGCCAAAAGCCCCGCAGCTATGACCACGGCTACCACCATGATGCCAACAGGCACCCCCGTCTGCCAGGAAGCGTCAAACTGCCCGGGCTCGCTCTTTATGTAAAAATAACTCCCCACGCTGAAAATAAGCCCCACTATAATACTGACAATAGAATTCTCAAAAAGCTTATTCTTCAAATTAGCCACTGCCCAAGACTGCGGCTTCCCACAGTGAGGACAGGTATCCTTAAAAGCCACATTATAAATATGCTTCCCCTCTGCATTCTCATAAGCCTCCTGCAGAGTATTCTTCAGATTCTGGAAAGCCTGCTCCTGCAGCTTACTCTCCTCTTTCTGAGACAGATTCCTGGACATGCTATTATGAGTCGCCTCCGTCCCAACAATAATAGCCTGCAAAGTCCCGCTCTCTTTCATGCACTGCTCACACCTAAAAGAATAAGGCACCTTAGCACTCTCCGTCCGTGTATGCTTATAATAAGAACTCATCGTCTTCACATCTCCTTTCAATTACACAGCACAAGGCCATCGAACCAATCCCCTTCCGACAGCCCCCGCCCATATATCCATTTACAAATAACCAAAACTTCTCAGCGGTCATATTTAACCGCCCTAACCCGGACAAGCCGGAACCAAAATTTTGCCAGAAAGCGCAAGATTTCGTTGTTAATAGCCTAAAGCCCTTCCCACATTTCCCAAGCATCAGCCACAGCCACCAACAAACCATACGAACTGCTTCATATAAAGCGCAAAAAAGCGCCTGGAAGAATGCCCGCACTTTGGGCATTCTTCCGTGTGGGACTGGCTTGCGAGCGAATTCATTCGCTCATGCGAGCCTAGAAGTTCTTGGCGGACGTACTTTGGCCGCCTAGAACTTCTTCCCACACTTAGAGCTGACCTATAGCCGCCTGCTGCCTCTCGATAAAGGTCAAAGGGCGGGTGAAGCTGTCGTCGTCGAAAAGCGACAGCTGCCTGTAGCTCATGCCATCGCTCCCGAACTGTATCCTGTCCTTTTCGCTGGTCAGGTTCCTGACGATGTAGTCCTCCTGAATCTTTACCGGATACATCATCCGCCCGCTGCAGGTGACGAAGTACAGCGCCCGCTTCAGCACCACGCCTATGCGCTTCAAATCCTGAAAAGTCAGGCTGCCGCTTCTGCGGGCCGCCACGATCCGCCGGGCACTCTTCACCCCGATGCCGGGCACCCGCAGAAGCTGTTCCAGGGGAGCATGGTTGATTTCTATGGGAAACTGCTCCAGATGACGCACAGCCCAGTCCTCCTTGGGATCCAGCATCACATTGAAAAAAGGCCGCTTTTCGTCCAGCAGCTCCTCCGCCCGAAACCCATAGAACCTAAGCAGCCAGTCCGCCTGATACAGCCTGTGCTCCCGCAGAAGCGGCGGCCCTCCGGGAAGGGCGGGCAGGCTCTTGTCCCCGGTCACATTCACGAAAGCCGAATAGAACACCCTCTTCAGATTGAATTTCTGGTACAGGCTCTCCGCCACATGGATAATCTGGTAGTCGCTCTCCGGCGTGGCTCCGATGATCATCTGGGTGGACTGCCCACCAGCCACGAACTTCGGCGCGTGCCTGTACAGCGCCAGGTCATTCCGGTTGGCCTGGATACCGTTCTGTATCTGCCGCATGGGGGTGAGGATGCTCCGGCGGTGCTTATTGGGTGCCAGCGTGCGCAGGCCCTCCGCGGTGGGCAGCTCCAGATTGACGCTCATCCTGTCCACCAGGTAGCCGGTCTGCTCTATGATTTCAGGCGCCGCCCCGGGGATGGCCTTCACATGCACATAGCCGTTGAAGCGATAGTGGTTGCGCAGCAGCCATATGGTACGGCAGATCAGCTCCATGGTAAAGGTGGGATTGCCTATGATGCCGGAGCTCAGGAACAGCCCCTCGATATAATTCCTCCGATAGAACTCTATGGTCAGGGTACAGATCTCCTCCGGCGTGAAAGTCGCCCTGGGGATGTCGTTGGAGCAACGGTTCCGGCAATATTTACAGTCATAGATACATTCGTTGGTCATCAGAATCTTCAGGAGGGCGATGCATCTGCCGTCGGCGGAAAAGCTGTGGCAGATACCGGCAGCCACGCAGTTGCCGATGCTCTTCCCGTCCCCTCCCCGGTCCACGCCACTGGAAGTACAGGCTACGTCATATTTGGCGGCATCCGTAAGAATCTGCAGCTTGTCCCCCAGGGCCATTTCCTGATTGCTTATGAGATATTCCATCTTCCCTGCACCTTCATTTCCATTATTCAGAACCTGTCCCTGCACGCAAAAGCAGAACGTCTGTTCTTCCTATAGGATAGCACATACGTTCTGCTTTTGCAAGTGTTTTTATAAATCTCATCAGTCAAATTTACCACAATGAAGCTCACCGTGGCAAGCAGCGGGAATAAAAATTTCTGTGAATAAAATCTTGTAAAACATGTCACAACTTGAAAAGCCAGGCCAGCAGAAAGCACACGATAAAGCCCACCGCTGCGCTTCCCAGCACCAGCAGCACCTTCTGGTAGGGACGTTTCCCAAGCTCCTGCTGCCTCTCCATCTCGTCCAGCCGTTTCCCCTCGGTAAAGGCGACTATCTCCTTATAGGTGGAAATGTCGTTCTCTTTCTTTACCTTTTCCACTTTCAGAGCCACATACAGTGTCACCGCGAACAGCACGCCCCATGGAAGAAAGCCATACATGCCTATCCATGTCACCAGCGGGACAAGGGATACTACTGTCAGCACCAGGAGCCCTGTATAAAGCGCCCCGTAAGCGTTCAGTTTCCTGACTTCCGTTTCCTTGATTTCCTTTTTCATAGCCTCAACATCTCCTTTTATCAATTGGTCAAGAGATACATTGAACAATGTGCTGAGCAGGACCAGGCTGTGGATGTCCGGGTAACTTTTGCCCGTCTCCCAATTCGAAATGGTCTGCCTGCTCACATAGATTCTCTCCGCAAGCTCCTCCTGGGAGATTCCCAGATTGCCCCGGCACTTCTTAATCTGTGCGCCGACCTCCAAACTATCCTCCTCCTTCCTTTTGTATCATGATGTACTTTCGGAATCTTCCATATCCCTATTCGCCCTGTACCTCTGAACCAGGTACATCGTATCATCTATCAGCTCCAAAGTCTGCCAAAAGCCTTTGACATTTCCGGGAAAATCCTATGTCAAAGGGGGTTGACAGGGCATCCGGCATCTGTCTGGCACATGTTGGCATAGGATTTCCAAAAAACTATTGCAAAATCCCCCCGAAAGCGTATAAAATGGAGAGAGTGCATTCTTATGGAAGCAATTCGTTCCACGGAAGCAATACATTTCCATAGAAGTAATTCATTCATGGAAACAATGCATTTCCATGGAGGAAGCGCATACTATGGAAGTAGTGCATTCCATGGAAGTAGTGCATTCCGTGGAAGTAGTGCATTCCATGGAAGTAGTGCATTCCATGGAGGAAGCGCATACTATGGAAGTAGTTCATTCCATGGAAGTAGTGCATTCCATAGAAACAGAAATCAAATGAAAGAAGGGACTGCCCATATGTCAAGCATTTCATTTCCAAAAGACTACCAATCCGGCCTGAACCTGTACGACACCCAGGTGGCCATCAAACAGGTGAAAGATTTCTTCCAGACGCTTCTGGCGGAACGGCTCAACCTCCTGCGGGTGTCCGCGCCTCTGATGGTGGATCCGGCGTCCGGCATGAACGACAACCTGAACGGCGTGGAGCGCCCGGTAGCCTTCGATATCAAGCACCAGGATGGCAGGGAAGCCGAAATCGTCCACTCCCTGGCCAAGTGGAAGCGCTACGCCCTGAAGAAATACGGCTTCGCCGTGGGAGAGGGGCTCTACACGGACATGAGCGCCATACGCAGGGACGAGGAGACCGACAATATCCACTCTATCTACGTGGATCAGTGGGACTGGGAGAAGATCATCGCCAGAGAAGACCGCAACCTGGACACCCTGAAAGACATCGTCCGCACAGTGTACAAGGTACTCCGCAAGACCGAGAAGTACATGTCCATCCATTATGACTACATAGAAGAAATCCTTCCCCACGATATCTTCTTCGTCACCACCGGCGAGCTGGAGGAGATGTTCCCGGACAATACCCCCAAGGAAAGGGAGTATTACATCGCAAAAGCCAAGGGAGCTGTCTGCATCATGCAGATTGGCGGCGCGCTGGGGAACGGCAAGCCCCACGACGGGCGCGCGCCGGACTACGACGACTGGGCGTTGAACGCGGATATCATCGTCTATTATCCTGTCCTGGACATCGCCCTGGAGCTGTCCAGCATGGGCATCCGGGTGGACAAGGAGGCGCTGCTGCGCCAGCTGGAGGCCGCCGGATGCATGGAGCGGGCACAGCTCCCCTTCCACCAGGCGGTAATCCAGGAGGAAGTGCCCTTCACCATCGGCGGCGGCATCGGCCAGTCCCGCATCTGCATGTTCTTCCTGCGCAAGGCCCATATCGGGGAAGTGCAATGCTCCCTCTGGCCCGCTGAAGTCATGGAGGAAGCGAAGAAGTACGGATTGCAGCTGTTGTAGTCTGTCTTTCGGTTCATCACAGTTGCCGGCCTGACGGCCCAACCGCCAGTTGGCTTGCCAAAACAAAATAAAAATGCTCCCTGAGAATCCGGAATCCTCCGCCTGTTGGCCCGATTCCGGTCTCCCTGGGAGCTTTTCTCTTTCTTCTTTCTTTTTATCACATACCCTCTCGGAATCTCCTGGCTGCCTGGCATACAGCTTTCCGAAAACCCATTTTAACTATTTACCGCTCTTTCAGGTGAACCGCATCGCCACGCTGCCGTAAGTTCCGCGTCCGGCCTCACTCGTACTTCTTCCCCAGCACCACCACCGGAAGGAACAGCCCGCCCAGCACCATCGCCATATATGCCAACAACCGCCCATTGCGCCAGATGAAGTCCGGCACCACCAGCCGTAGGAGCACATAGGCAATCGGCCAGCACACCGGTGTCAGGAAGAAAAAGGTGCGCAGGGCTTTCACAATGTGGGGCCAGTTCCGATTGTTGAAAGATACCCCGTATACGTTGATCCGGAAAAATCCGTCGCTGTATCCGCTGATGCGGGTCTTGTCATACAGAGGCGGCAGCTTCTCCGGCATGGTAAAAAAGGGCCAGATTCCCATAAACAGCACCAGCGGCTCTATGATCAGCATGTCAAAAAGGATGTCCGGCTTCTGGATTCCCAGCCGCCCTCCGAACAGGTACAGCAGAACCACTTCCCCAGCGGCTGCCAGCACCTCCGCCAGGTACCACAGCCCTCTTCTGCGCTTCTTCTTACGGAGGGCTTCCCGCTCCTGTTCGGACAGCTCTTCCTCATAAATTGCATTATCTTTATCCGTTTCTACCATATGTCCCACCATTTCCAAACTACCAAAAACGAAATCAACCAGCGGCAGACTTCAACGATATACGGCAAATTTCTCATTGCGGAAGGTCTGCTCATAGCCGAAAGCTTCCATGTATTCCAGCAGAAGATTCCATTTGGGGTCGGCATCCAGCCGCTGCCTGTCTTCCTCGGAAAGGGCAGATGCCTCCGGGATTCCTGAAGAACCAGCCCGCTCCGCTTCCGCATAAAGGGCATGGATGTTCTCCAGTATGATCACCGGCTTCTCCGCCCCCGCCTGAATCCGGGCTTCCAGCTCCTCCATATCCCCTTCCATGGTCTCGAAGCTGTAGGAAGCCAAATCGCTCCAGGGATTGAATGCGGAGGGCATCTGCAGATAGTACGACAAGGCCGGAATCCACCCATATAGAATGACTTCCTGTCCCTGAAGCCCGTTTTCGTTCACATATGCGCTCAGCTGCGTCATCCATTCCGCTTTCTGAGGGCTCATTTTTATGTTCCGCAAGATGGCATTATTGTCCACCATGACCTCCGCGTCCTGTATCCCGGTGGCCTCCGCAAACGCGAATTTGGCGCCGAAAGCTCCGAACTGGAACAGGCACAGGGCAAGGAAAGATACCAGGATGCTTTTGGCGGGAAAGGCCGAGAACACTACTCCCCGCTTCATCCGCTTCTCCCCTAGCCGTAGGAACCGCCAGCTCTCCCACAGGGTATAGGGCGCTGCCAGGAAAAGGTTGTTCAGACTGGGCAGGACACCGTTGTTGCTGCCGATGGGCGTCAGCATGATGATCAGGATAATCATGCCGCTGATCAGCTTTTCCTCTTTGGGGCTGTCCCTGTGGAAGATGCGGATGGCGGCAATCAGCATGGTCAGCATCAGGAACAAAGGCCCCGGATGCCAGATAGGATCATAACTGTAGAAAAGGAAGGAAAAGAAACCGCCCTGATACAGCCACCAGACCATGGAGCCGCAGACTGCGCCCCACAGAACCCTGATTCCCATATGAAGCGTCCTGGCGTTCACCGACAAAGCGCCGGACAGCGCCGCCAGCACCAGAAAGATAAGCACGGAATGCCTTATGGAATCATAGCCGGGGAGCAGAAAGGAAAAGAAGCCCTTTCGGTACAGCAGCCAGAGCGCCGCACCGCAGACGACAGCCCACAGAAGCCTTGCCACCATGGGAATCGCCCACGAAAGCTTTGCCGCCACGGGAATAGCCCGCGAAAGCCTTGCCGCCAATGGGATTGCCCGCGGAAGCTTTGCCGCCTCAGGAATAGTCCTGTCAGAGGTTGAGGGGGACGCTCCGGCCACTTTTGTCCCCTGGAATCGTAAGAGCAGCGTCTCCAGCCAACCCGCCACCGCAAACAGCGCCAAGCCGCCTATCAGGATGGCCCCGATGCGCGCCACCCAGTACAGATTTTCCACATAAGCGCCCAGGATTCCCATGATCATGGCGGTGGGCTTGTAGTCAGCCGCTCTGTCCGTCATGGCGAACAGCCTCTGAATCCCTGCGAAATACTCCTGAATGCCGTAGCGGATATGGATATAGCTCAACAGAAAGGCCAGCGCCGCCACGTATCCCGACAGACACCAGAGCGTATGCCGCAAGGCCTTACTTTTGGCAGCTGTTCCTTCTGCCCCGTTGCCGCGTTTCCTCCCCTCCAGCCACAGGATGATGTCATAAGCCCAGACCGCCACGATCATGGCTGCCTCCGGCAGATTGGAAAACCGCACCAGCACATTTGAGCCCAGCAGAACGCCCGCACAGACCAGATACCCTTTCCTATCCTTCACAAGCCCCAGATACAGGAAAATGGAGGAAAACAGGAACAGCACATAAGTCAGATAATTGTACAAAGACGCTGTAGGGCACCAGCACAGACTTAAGGAAACCATCTCCCCCAGAAAGACGATAGGCTTCGGCATCTTCAGCCTCCTGGTACAGAAAAAATAGCCCGTCAATGCCAGCATGCTGGCGAACAGACCGGTATACAGGTTCATGCCCCGCAGGGTGTCCGCCTGAGGAAGCTTCATCAGGAAGTTCCCCACCACGTTGGTCAGATAGGTGGAAAAAAGCCACATGGAATCCATATGCCTTGTGCCCATATATTGGAAATTCGCATAATTATATCCGGTATCCCACAAATCAAGTCCCCAGCCAATATGCCGTAGCGGGTAAAAAGCCAGGATGACAATTGCCAGATTCTCCAGCTGGCTGCCCCACTTCATCTGCGGCAGACCGCGCTTGTCCTCTCCTCTGCCCTTTTCCATTTAAAATCCTCTCTTCCTTATTTCCACCGTAATCTGCTGCGGCACAATATACCCCATGCACACACCGGGCAAATCCCCGTCCTTATAACGCAGCGGCAAACACCGGACACTCCCTTTCTTCCAGCGGCGCACTCCAGTCAACACCTCTTCCATAGAGCACGGTCATCTCCTGGCAGTGCGACTTCTACCGGAACAAAGCGTCCGCCCTCTCTATCACAGCCATCAGCTTACGATACCATCCTATTTTCATGCAAACCTTATGCACCCCGCCAAAAATCCCCTTCCGCACCGCATCCACCAAAATACCGCAGAAAAAGACCGCCACCACAGCCGCCCCCGTCCAGGCAAACAGGCTGCCCACCACGCCAAAGCCGCTGTCCACGTTCCCCACGGCAGTCGCAAGGCCCTCTGCCCCCAGCCATTTCTGCCAGGTATAGCGAAGCCCAAGGTTCTCATGGAGCAGATAGACCCCCAGCGTATAAGGCGCTATCCGATTGACGATGTCCGCCGCCCTGCCTTGCAGCCGAAGCCTGCAGAACGCCCCGAACAGTCCCACCGCCGCCAGAAAGGGAAGGATATGATTGTACTCCAGACACATCTTGATCCGCCTGTCCAGCCCTCCGGTGCGCAGATACACTTCCCTCAGCGCGAATGTCCCGGCAAAAACCAAAAGACAGCAACCCACATACAGCGCAATCCCCCGCCCTTTCCGCTCCAGAAAAGGCACGCCGAACCGCCGCACATAAGCCGCCGCCAGGAACACGCACAGATACCAGAGACAGTCATATCCCTGTCCGTCCATCTCCAGCCGGACAGGCAGAACGCTCTTGGAGACGCAGAACACCAGCAGCAATATCCCCAGCGCCGTCTGCATCTGCTGCTTCGTCATCTTTTTCACCGCCATCCCCACAAAGGGAAGGAGCAGGTACAGGAACACATAGGCCGTCATGAACCAATAATGTCCCATGGTTACAGGAAACAGCAAGGTCAAAAGATAGTGGGTGTCAAAAGCCGTCTCCCGTAGCACCCCTGTGAGCGCTCCGACCAGCCCGAACACCACGGAATAGGCCCAAATCTGCAGCCACAGCTGTATCAGACGGCTCACCTTAAAGGAAGAGGTGCACAGAAAATACCCGCTGATGAGCATATACACATTCACCGCCACGATGCAGAAGCTCTCCAGCAGCCACGCCGCCGTCTCCGCCTTCGAGACCGCCCCGCCCGTCAGCTCGGACAGCATGCCCCCCTTCCCCAGATAGTGCAGCACAATGACCATCATCATGGCAATACAGCGCAGAAGCTCCAGATTCGCCATGCGGGCCGGCTTCGGATTCGTTTTCGGAGCCGTATTCATATCACCTTTGCTCTGTATCGTCTCAATACCTTCATCTTTTCTTCTTTTATTCATTTCCCTATCCATCCGTCAAAGAATCCTCCCGGCCACTCCTCCCCTTAACGCAGACCCACAATCTCCTAATCGCTTTCCATTCAAGGGCGACAATCTTTTATGACTGCCCTGCCAATGGCCAGCGCGATGTCTGTATGGACATTCTGCACGAAAAAATGGCTGCATATCATTGTTCCCTCATAATTCGAACTCGTAGATGCACTTCCGGGTCTCGCCCTCCAGGCGCATGTCGTTGTCCTCGGGGAGATCCACTGTTTCAAGGAGGGCGCCCCCGGCATATTCGCAGGTCTTCCGGGAAGGCATGTTCTCCGGATTGCAGGTGATGATCAGGTAATCCATCCCATGCCGCTTCGCCAGCTGGAACAACAGGAAGCACGCCTTTCCCGCATAGTGGTGGCCCCGGTAGGGCTCCTCCACACGGTAGCCGATGTGCCCTCCGTAGTAGAGGCCCCTGCTGTAGCCTATGCGCAGGTCGCAGTTTCCCATTTTATGGCCCGCCTTGTCACAGATGATGTAATGATAAGACGGAAGCCAGCGCTGTTCCAGGTTTCCCTCCGCCTTTTCTTCCAGCATCAGCAGGATCTCCCCGTCCGTCATGAATTCCACGTCATAAAAGGCAAATTCCAGCGGATGCTCCAGATAGCCGCAGGTAAATGGGAAGAAGTCGAATTTCCGCGTCCCTGTGTGCACGAATCCCAGCTTCTCATACCATTTCCGCAGACGGGCGTTCTCTTCCACTATGCCGGCCTGCAGCTTGCCGCACCCGAAAGCGGCGGCGCACATCAGCGCGGATTTCAGCAGCTTCTCTCCGATTTTTCCATGTCTGTGCTCCGGCAGGACGCAGAGGTTGTTCAGCTCACAGGAGCCGTCCGCCTGTATGACAAGGGAATAGTATCCCAGAATCCTCCCCTCTTCGTCCACGTAGACCAGCATGGGGCGCTCTTCCCGGTACTGCTGCTCCAGGCGCTCTACGGTGGTGGCGAAGGCCGTGAATCTGGGGGCATTCTCCGCCGTGATTCCGAATTCTTCCGCCACTGTGCGAAAGCTGCGCCGTATGATATCCGCGCATTCCGAAAGTTCCTTTTCATAGACTGGCCTTATCATCGCAAACCCCTCCGAAATATTGTATATGCTTCTGGCCCTGCGTCCCATGCACCGCTGACGGGCCTCTTGTCATGCTTTCTGTGTCTCTGCTCTCTTGGTTGCCATGTATCCTTTATTCCGTCTTCTCCGTCACATCTGCGGCATTCCGACCGTTCCTGTCCCAGGCTACAGGCAGCCTCCCCTGTAGATTTTCAAGTGGTTTCCTCCTTGCCCGGCGGCGGTTCCTACCTTGAACAGAGCCCTTGTATTTCAGACATTTGATTTCATTATAATTCATGTTTCCCTTATCTTCAATACCAAGATTGGACTAATAGTCCATAGACCATGTTTCTAATGTGTGTCCCACTAACAAGAAGAGAGGGGAAAACCGCCAGATTACATACGGTTTTCCCCTCTTTTTCACTGCACCGCAAGCCCGGAATACCCCATCAGGCTCTCGTCCACGGCCCTGGCTGCCTCTCTCCCCTCCCGGATGGCCCAGACCACCAGGGACTGGCCCCTGTGCATATCGCCGGCAGTGAACACGTTCTCCCTGCTGGTCTGATAGGCCCCGGCGGCGGTCTTCACATTGGTGCGCTCATTCAGCTCCACGCCGAAAGCCTGTGCCACATATCCTTGCGCCCCCAGAAAGCCCGCCGCGATTAGCACGATGTCCGCGGGAAGAACTTCCTCGCTGCCCGGCACCTCTTTCATGTTCATGCGGCCCGTGGCGGCATCCTTTTCCCAGGAAAGCTTCACGATCTTCACCGCGGTCAGCTTCCCGTCCTTATCCTTCACGAACTCTTTCACGGTGGACTCGTAAATCCTGGGGTCATGCCCGTACACCGCGATGGCCTCCTGCTGACCGTAGTCCGTCTTGCAGACCCTGGGCCACTCCGGCCATGGATTGTCCTGGGCCCTTACATCCGGCGCCTTGGGCATCATCTCTATCTGGGTCACGCTCCTGGCACCGTGGCGGATGGCCGTGCCCACGCAGTCGTTCCCCGTGTCGCCTCCGCCGATGATGACTACATCTTTACCTTTGGTCTCCACATATTTTTTATCCCCGAACCCGGAATCCAGCAGGCTTTTGGTATTGGCTTTCAGGAAATCCACCGCGAAGTAAATCCCCTCCGCGTCCCTTCCCTCCGCCTTGATGTCCCTGGGATTGGAGGCGCCGCAGGCCAGGACCACCCTGTCGTATTCCCGCAGCAGCTGTTCCGCCTTCACATCTTTCCCCACATCCGCGCCCGTGACGAAGACCACGCCTTCCTCCTCCATCACCCTGCGCTTTCTGTCCACAATCCGTTTCTCCAGCTTCATATTCGGAATTCCATACATCAATAATCCGCCGATTCTGTCGGAGCGCTCATAGACCGTCACGGAATGCCCTCTCCTGTTCAGCTGGTCCGCCACCGCAAGGCCCGAGGGCCCGCTGCCCACCACAGCCACTTTCTTCCCCGTGCGCACTTTGGGCGGCTTGGGGGCCGCGTAGCCCTGCTCATAGGCATACTCTATAATGGCATACTCATTCTCCTTGGTGGACACCGGCTCCCCGTTCAGCCCGCAGGTGCACGCCGCCTCGCACAGCGCCGGGCACACCCTGGAGGTGAACTCCGGAAAGCTGTTGGTCTTCTTAAGCCGCCGGTAGGCCTGCTCCCAGTTCCCCACATACACCAGATCGTTCCACTCCGGCACCAGATTGTGCAGCGGGCATCCGCTGGCCATGCCGCATATCATCATCCCGGACTGACAGAACGGCACCCCGCACTCCATGCACCGGGCCCCCTGCATCTGCTGCTTCTCCCTTGGCAGATGCTCATGGAACTCATTAAAATGCTTTATCCTCTCCAGCGGCTCCTGAGCCCTGCTCACTTCCCTCTCATATTCCATAAAACCAGTCGGTTTTCCCATTTCTCCTCACCTCTCCATACTTATTTCCTGAAAGAACGCTGCCCTTGCGTTCTTTTGGACGAAACTTAGTTAATCTTAGGCGGGGTACTTTCCCGCCTTAGATTAACTTTTCGTCCTGGTATTGGCATAGAAAGCCTCAATCTGCGCCTGCTCCGCGCTCAGGCCTTTCTCCTCCATCTGCACGATTGTCTTCATGACCCGCTCATAATCGTGGGGGATAATCTTCTTGAACTTCGGCAGATACTCCTCAAAATGCTCCAGGATTTCCTTGCCCCGGGCGGAGCCTGTGGCCGTCACGTGCTCCTGAATCATGCCCTTGAGCTCCAGCACATCGTACTTGCCCGTCACTTCCCCGGAGGAGACCATCTCCTTGTTCAGGCGCTTGTACAGGTCGTTCCCCTCGTCCAGCACATAGGCCACGCCGCCGCTCATGCCCGCGGCGAAGTTCTTCCCGGTGCCGCCCAGCACCACCACGCGCCCGCCGGTCATGTACTCGCAGCCGTGGTCGCCCACGCCCTCCACCACCGCCGTGGCCCCGGAGTTGCGCACACAGAACCGCTCCCCGGCCACGCCGTTTATGAAAGCCTTGCCGCTGGTGGCCCCGTACAGAGCCACATTTCCGATAATAATGTTCTCACAGGCCTTGAACGTACTCCCCTTGGGAGGATATACGATTAACTTCCCCCCCGACAGACCCTTGCCGAAATAGTCATTGCTGTCTCCCACCAGCTCCAGCGTAAGGCCCCTGGGAATGAACGCGCCGAAAGACTGCCCGCCCGCGCCTCTGCACAGCACCCGGTAGGAATCCTCCTCCAGATTGTCGCCCAGCCGCCTTGTAATCTCGCTTCCCAGAATCGTGCCGAAAGTGCGGTCTGTGTTGGATACATCCACCTCCAGGCTCCTTTTCTGGCCTGCGGCAATGGCTTTCTTCAGCTGCTTTAGGAGGACTTTCTCGTCCATGGTCTTCTCCAGCTCGAAGTCGTACACCTGACCAGGGTCAAAGGTCATCCGCTGCTCCGAACCCTCATAGGGATTGGAGAGAATCTGGGCCAGGTCGATCTGCTGCTGCCTGCTGGTCAGGCCCTCGCGCATTTTCAGCAGATCGGTGCGCCCCACCAGTTCGTCCACGCTGCGCACCCCAAGCTGTGCCATGTATTCCCGCAGCTCCTGGGCGATGAAGCGCATGAAGTTCTCCACGTATTCCGGCTTGCCCCGGAAGTTCTTCCGCAGCTCCGGATTCTGGGTGGCCACGCCCACCGGACAGGTGTCCAGGTTGCAGACCCGCATCATGACGCAGCCGAGGGTCACCAGAGGCGCCGTGGCAAAGCCGAACTCCTCCGCCCCCAGAATGGCTGCGATGGCCACGTCCCGTCCGCTCATGAGCTTGCCGTCGGTCTCTATACGCACCTTGCCCCGCAGGCCATTCTGTATCAGGGTCTGATGGGTCTCCGCCAGCCCCAGCTCCCAGGGGAGCCCAGCATTGTGGATGGAGCTTCTGGGAGCTGCGCCTGTGCCGCCGTCATAGCCGCTCACCAATATCACCTGGGCTCCCGCCTTGGCCACGCCTGCCGCCACGGTTCCCACGCCGGCCTCCGACACTAACTTGACGGAAATCCGTGCATCTTTATTCGCGTTCTTCAAATCATAAATCAGCTGCGCCAGATCCTCGATGGAGTAGATATCGTGGTGGGGCGGCGGGGAAATCAGGGACACTCCCGGGGTGGAATGCCTGGTCTTCGCTATCCAGGGATACACCTTTCCCCCGGGGAGATGGCCGCCCTCGCCAGGCTTCGCGCCCTGGGCCATCTTGATCTGAATCTCCTTTGCGCTGACCAGATAGCGGCTGGTGACGCCGAACCGCCCGCTGGCCACCTGTTTGATGGCGGAGCATCTGTCAAGGCCGTCTGGGCCTATGGTCAGGCGGTCCACATCCTCGCCGCCCTCGCCGGAATTGCTCTTGCCATGAAGCCTGTTCATGGCGATGGCCAGAGTCTCATGGGCCTCCCTGGAGATGGAGCCGTAGGACATGGCCCCGGTCTTGAAACGGGTGACGATTTTCTCCACCGGCTCCACCTCTTCCAGCGCTACTTTCTTTTCCGGATACCGGAAGTCCATCAGGCCCCGGAGGTTCTTGATGGAGGCCTCATCATTCACCATAGCGGTGTAGCGCTTGAACATTTCGTAGTCGCCCCGCCTAGTGGATTCCTGCAGCATATGGATGGTGGCCGGATTGTACAGGTGCTCGTCGCCGCCGCTGCGCATCTTGTGGTGGCCGGGGCTGTCCAGGGTCAGGTCGCTGCCCAGGCCCAGGGGATCGAATGCCTTGGAGTGGAGCGCGTCCACCTGGGCCTCGATATCCTTTAGCGTGAGTCCGCCTACGCGGCACACGGTATTGCTGAAATATCTGCTGATGACCTCCGGCGCGATGCCGATGGCCTCGAAAATCTGAGAGCCCTGATAGGACTGTATGGTGCTGATGCCCATCTTGGAGGCGATCTTCACGATTCCGTGGAGCACCGCGTTGTTGTAGTCATCCACTGCCGCGTAGTAATCCTTGTCCAGCATATGGTTCTCTATCAGCTCCCGGATGGTCTCCTGGGCCAGGTAAGGATTGATGGCGCAGGCGCCGTATCCCAAGAGCGTAGCGAAGTGGTGCACCTCCCTGGGCTCCCCGGATTCCAGAATCAGGGCTACTCTTGTACGTTTCTTCGTCCTCACCAGGTACTGGTTCAGGGCGGATACCGCCAGCAGGGAGGGCATGGGCACATGGTTCTCGTCCACGCCCCGGTCCGAGAGGATCAGGATGTTCACGCCGTCCCGGTAAGCCCTGTCCACCTCCACGAAGAGCCTGTCGATGGCCCGTTCCAGGCTGGTGTTCTTGTAATAGGTGATGGGCACCACCTCTACCTTGAAGCCCTCCGCTTTCATGTTCTTTATCTTCAGCAGATCCGTGTTGGTGAGGATTGGATTGTTCACCCGCAGCACATTGCAGTTCTTTGGGCTCTCCTCCAGGAGATTGCCCTCCGTGCCTATGTACACTGTGGTGGAGGTCACGATTTCCTCCCGGATGGCATCGATGGGAGGATGGGTCACCTGGGCGAACAGCTGCTTAAAGGAATGGAACAGGGGATGGACAGACTTGCTCAGAACCGGCAGCGGCGTGTCCACGCCCATGGCCGCGATGGCCTCCGCCCCGTTCTTCGCCATGGGCAGGATGCTGGTCTTCAGCTCATCGTAGGTGTAGCCGAAGGCCTTCTGCATCCGCTGGCGCTCCTCCGCGGTGTATTCCGGCACCCTCTGATTGGGAATGGTCAAATCCTTCAGGAAGACAAGGTTGTTGTCAAGCCACTCGCCGTAGGGCTGCCTGGAGGCGTACTTCTCTTTGATTTCCTCGTCGGAGACCACCTTTCCCTGCACCGTGTCCACCAGCAGCATTTTGCCGGGGCGCAGCCGCTCCTTGCGCCGGATTCGGGACGGGTCGATGTCCAGCACACCTACTTCCGAGGACAGAATCAACGTGTCGTCCTCCGTGATCATATAGCGGGATGGCCGCAGGCCATTGCGGTCCAGTACCGCCCCCATGATGTCGCCGTCGGAGAACAGGATGGAAGCCGGGCCGTCCCAGGGCTCCATCATAGTGGCGTAATACTGATAGAAATCCCGCTTGTTCTGGCTCATGGCCCTGTCGTTAGCCCAGGGCTCCGGGATGGCAATCATCACCGCCAACGGCAGATCCATGCCGCTCATCACCAAAAATTCCAAGGTATTGTCCAGCATGGCGGAATCTGAGCCGGTCTTGTTGATGGCGGGCAGCACCTTGTGCATCTGGCCTTTCAGATATTCGGATGCCATGTTCTCCTCCCTGGCCAGCATCTTGTCCGCGTTGCCCCGGATGGTGTTGATCTCGCCGTTGTGCACCATCAGGCGGTTGGGATGGGCCCGCTCCCAGCTGGGATTGGTATTGGTGGAAAAACGGGAGTGCACCATGGCGATGGCGGACTCGAAGTCCGGGCTCTGGAGGTCTGCGTAGAAAGTGCGCAGCTGTCCCACCAGGAACATGCCCTTGTACACGATTGTCCTGCTGGAAAAAGAGACTACGTAGGTATCTTCTGACGACTGTTCGAACAGGCGCCTTGCAATGTAGAGCCTACGGTCGAATTCCAGCCCTTTCTCCACATCGGCGGGCTTCTTCACGAATCCCTGCAGAATAGCGGGCATGCATTCCACAGCCTTCTGGCCCAGCACACTGGGGAAGGTGGGGACTTCCCTCCAGCCCAGGAATTCCAGGCCCTCCTTCTGTACGATGATTTCGAACATCTTCTTGGCCTGGTTCCGGCGCAGCTCCTCCTGGGGGAAGAAAATCATGGCGATGCCGTACTCCCGCTCCCGCCCCAGCTCCACGCCCAGGGCTTTCGCCACCCTGGAGAAGAATTGATGGGGTATCTGGGTCAATATCCCCACGCCGTCTCCGGTCTTGCCCTCGGCGTCCTTTCCGGCTCTGTGCTCCAGGTTCTCAACGATTTTCAAAGCGTTCTCCACGGTGGCCCTGCTCTTCTCCCCTTTGATATTGACGCATGCGCCGATTCCGCAGCTGTCGTGCTCGAAGGTCTCGCTGTAGAGAGACGACTGCGGCACTTCTCTTTTTACATCAAACATAAGTTTCTCCTCCTGTCTCTGTCCTTTTCGTTAAGGTCTCCCCGGCGGACTGTTTTCATCATGACTTTCCTCTGGCCACTCCGGCAAGTCCACCAGTGGCCATCCCTTCATCATGACGATGGATTCACGAAAAAAAGACGCAATAGAGCTACCCTTGCGCTCCGTTGCGTCTTCGTTCTACCCACTATACAACATTTTCTTCCATTTGTAAATAACAAATATTTGTTGAATTGTCAGATTATTTGAATATTCCTTTTTCGAGTCTCTTTATTCTGAATTCAGCGCCTGTAAATCTTCGTTTTCAGCCAATGATACAAGCCCGAGAATGCTTTGCTCTCTGCCATGGCGGTCCGCAGGGGCGCCAGGGTACAGGCCATGACAGCCCGATATTTCATCAGCTCTCCCTTGCCCATGTAGCATTTCGTTATCTGCCTGTGCTCCTGTCTGTCCCGTTCCCGGTTCTCCCGGCTCTCCGAATAGCCGCCGCCCTCGTAAGCCGCCACCGGAAACGCCATATGGCGCATCTTCGCCCCCGCCCGGTAATAGCACCAGAGGAAATGGTCATAGTCCGCCCGGATCCGGTACTGTAAGTCGTAAGGCTTCTCCCTGCACAGCGCCGCGCTGTAGAAGCAGGACTGATGACAGGGAATGTTGCGGTAACAGGTGAATCCGGTGATGGTCGGCGCAGACGCTATGGTCACGCCATTCTTCAGGCCGCAGGTGTCGCCGTAGAGCACCAGCCTGTCCATGTCTGTCCCAGACCGTTTCTCCTCCTCCAGCACCTCCAGCGTCCGCTCCAGCACCCTTTCATCCGGGAACACATCCCCGCAGTTGAGGAACAGCAGAAACTCTCCCTCTGCGCGGCCCACGGCCTGGTTCATGGCATCGTAGATTCCGGCGTCCTTTTCCACGATAATCTTCACCCGCTCTGCTCCGGGTTCCGCCCCATGCAGACGCTGCCATTCTTCCACAGAGCCGTCCGTGCTTCCCCCGTCCTTCAGCACCACTTCCATATCCCCGCAGGTCTGCCCCAGGGCGCTCTCCAGCGTGGCAGCCAGCTTCTCTCCCGGATTCAAGGCCACCGTGATAATCGAAAACTTCATGCAGCCTCCTAAAAGATTTTCTTCTCCCTGTTCAAAAGCCACACGCCCGCCGCGCCGCAGGCAAGGCAGACGATGCACACCGGCCAGCTCAGGAGAGCCGGAGGCAGCTTCAAAGAGCTCAGCACATAGGCCAGCACATTCGCCAGAATGTGCACGGCCACGCTTATCTTGAAATCCCCGAAATATTCATAGGCGTACGCCATCAGGAGCCCCAGCACCACCGCGTAGAGTCCCTGTACCGAATTCCCGTGATATATGGCAAAAAATGCCGCCGAAATCAGCATTGCCGAGAACAGCTTCATGTAGCGCCTCAGACAGGAATAGATGATGCCCCTAAACAGCAGCTCCTCCGCTATGGGCGTGATGATGCCAAAGCAGATCAGGCCGATGGGCAGCGCCGCCGCATATTGGCTCTGTGCCACTTCCTGATAGGATTCCGAATTCGCTATCATCCCGATCCTGAGAAACAACAGGTTCACCCCCAGGGCCAGCCCCACGGTAGCCAGTCCCAGGAGAGCGTAGCTTTTCCCGGGTTCCGCCTTGATATGGAGGAGCTTCATGTCCTCCGCCGTCCTGGCTATCATCTGCCTCGCGATCTTCAGGATGGAAAGGGCCCCCACTATGTAGGCAAAAGCGGACAGCAGCACCGCCCCGTTTCCCGTCAGGCTCTCCGGCACTCCCTGGGCGTCCCTGGTGAACAGGAAATCCCCGCCGGATATATTGTTGCCTATGGCGCCCAGGAGCATGGCTCCCGCGTTCATGGCGAGATTCCGGGTCAGCAAAAACAGCAGGAACGGAAGCACCATCTGCCAGATTCGCTTGGACGGATTGGCTTTCTGGGGCTCTTCCGTCCCCCGCAGAAGGAATTTCTGCAGCTCCTCCACAGAGCGGACGATGTAGTCGCATTTGGCTTCCCGCAGCTCTTCCATGCTGCCGTAGCCGTATGTAACGCCCACGCACTCTACGCCAACCTTTCTCGCGCCCTCTGCGTCATAGCTGCGGTCTCCGATCATGTACACCTTGGTCTTCTCTATGGGCCAGTTGCCGAACAGCTGCCGCAGGGTCTCATTTATGACCTCATTCTTCTGCACCCGGGTGCCGTCCAGCTCGCTTCCCACTACCCCCTTGCAGTACTTGGCAATCCTGAAATGCTCCAGGATCCGTTTCACGAACTCAGTGGGCTTGCTGGATGCCACCGCCATGTACATCCCCTTGGAATTCAGGGCCTCCAGCATCTGAGGGATGCCGTCGTAGAGCCGGTTCTCGAAGATGCCGGTGTCCCGGAAGCGCTCCCTGTACTTCTCTATGGCCGCTTCCGCCTGGGCCTCGTCCATATTGTAATACTTCATGAAGCTGTCCTTTAAGGGCGGCCCGATGAAAGGCTCCAGCTTGTCCAGATCCGGCTCGTCGATGCCGAAGGAAGCCAGAGCGTACTGCACACAGGTACAGATGCCTACCTTGGGGTCTGTCAGGGTTCCGTCCAGGTCGAATAACAGATAATTTTTCATTTAAAAACTCCTAATCTTGTCGCTGCCGTCGTCAGCCGTCTTTTCTATCTTGATCACCTTTACATCATATCCGATGGATTCGTTCACCTGTACATGGGCGGTGTCCCCTTCCTTCTTCCTAAGCAGCGCCTTGCCCAGGGGGCTTTCGTTGCTGATCAGATTCTCCAGGGAATTCCCGCGCACCGTGGTGACGATTTTGTAGGTCTCCACGCTGCCGTCGTCGGCGAACTCCACCGTGACCGTGTTGTTGATGCCCACTTCGTCCTCCGCGGAATCCTCGGATATGACTTTCGCGGTCCTGATCATCCGCTCCAGATAGCGGATGCGGCTCTCGTTCTGGTTCTTGAACTTCTTGGCCGCGTAATACTCGAAATTCTCGCTCAGGTCTCCCTGGGCCCTGGCTTCCTTCACGTCCTCCAGGGCCTTGGGGCGCACCACCAGCTTCCTGTGGTCGATTTCATCCTGCATCTTTTTGATGTCGCTCGGTGTCAGTTGATCGTACATAATTTTACCTCTATTTTTTAGTTCTACATTAAATTGCGCTATTGTTTGTTTTCTTTGCTTTTTTCATAAGCTGCTAAAGATATGAGCAAAAAGAAAATACCCGCTCCAATGCTGCCTATCGCGGCGCCAATTTGTCCGTTAATGAGATTTATGACCGCACATAGGAATAGAAATACTGAAAGAATTATACCAGCAATGGATATTCGCTTCTCTTTTTCATTCATTGAATGTCCCTCTAAATATCTATGTGCTAATGTATTTATACCCTGTTTCTGACAGTACGCAAATCCAACAAGAAATTCTATAAATCGATTTCGAAGACCAGATCCATAGCCTTTATCTTTCCGTAATCGCTGATTTTCGTTGGGATATATCCTACATACCGATATCCTTTCGCCGCGTATTTATCGATGATATCTCTGTGCTCCTCGGATTTCGCGCCGATGAACTTTCCAATGTAGACATTCACATATTTATATTTTTTCATGGCTTGTCCCTTTCTGATTCCGGTTCCATATCTCTATGTCAGGCACCATTTCCCACAGCGTAGCATACTGCCGCTCCGCGTCCGTACGCTCTCCGGGCACCGGGCTTGGTATGCTGCTTTTCGTTCCGTTTCCCATATTCAGCACTATTTTCCGCAGATTTCCCACAGCGCAGCATACCGCCGCTCCGCATCTGTATGCTCCCCGGGCGATGGGACAAGGATGCTTTTTCAATGCCTTCTCCCCGTCTTACAGTCCGACTCCGTACACCACCGCCACCGCCAGGATGATCTGGATGATGGCGAAGCGGAACACTGCCTGGGTGTTAGACCAGCCCCAGACTTTGCGCACATGGTCGTGCAGAGGCGTGCGGATTTTCGTCATGACGTGGATTTTGAAGAAGCGCAGCAGCGCCACTTTGATCAACCCCAGGCCCCCGTCCAGTATCAGCACCAGCGCAATCGGGATATAGAGGATGGGGCTGCCGGTCTTCAGGACGGCAATGCTGATGAACAGGCCCATGGCCCGCGATCCCGCATCCCCCATCATCAGCCTGCTGGGGGTGGCATTGTACCACAGGTATCCCAGGATACAGGCCGCGAAGAGCAATATCATATAGGAGAAGTCCTTCCCCGTCTCCAGAATCCTGTCCACCAGGTAAATGGTCATGATGGAGATGATCGTCAGCGTCCCCGAAAGCCCGTCCACTCCGTCAGAACAATTGGTCACGTTCACGGAGACCCACACCAGGATCACGATCAGGACGGCGAACACCCCTTTGGGAATCACAAGATTCATGTGATGGTACAGCGCCAGCTCGATGGTATTGCCATTGTAGCGCAGGAACGTCATGGCCACCAGCACGGCGATGCACAAGTCCAGAAAGCCTTTCCTGAACTCGCCCCAGGGAGTCTTGGAGGCATCGTCCAGAAAGCCTGTCATCATGGAGATGACTATCAGGATCAGGTAGATGAGCAGCTCCGGCTTCATAGGGACGAACAGAACCGACGTAGCCACAAAGGCCAGCACGAAAATGATGCCCGCCCCCCTGGGCTTCCCGGCGGAAAGCTTGCCGTCATGGGCAAACTCGCGCCCGGCGTCCTTGGGCAGATATTTATCCAGTTTCGCTGTGGCGAACACGGTGACTACAAACGCGAATAAAATCCCGCCCAATGCCAGCAGGGAGGACTGCTCCCCGGAAACGATAGAATGTAACATATGGCTCCCATCCGCACCTGTGTGCTGTTTCTTTTTTCCTTAAACGCCCCGCAGCAAGATTATCCGTCTGTCATGCAGAAGGCTGCGGTGCATGAAACCCTCTTTCATTAAAGCTTGTACGAATATTTCGATTTTATCACAAAAAATATGTAAATGCAATCAATTGGCGCAAGTTCCGGAAGCCATTCCGAAAGACTGAATATACCTCTCTACCTCCTCCATCCGCCACTGCTTAGACGGCAGAATCGCCCCGCGGTTCCCCAGAACCTCCTCTATGATGCGCAGCTCCACCTGCTGCCTGTGGCGCAGATGGGCAATCAGATCCCCAAAGCCGCTGCATCCATGGGCCTTTCCGTAGGGCGATTCCGTAAAGTAGCGCAGCATCATCGGATACCACAGTTCATTTCCCTGGTCGTCAGCCCTTTCTCTTCGGATGGCCCGGATGTTCTCCTCTATCTTATCTGAGGACAGGTATAACAGCAGAAAATCCTCTTTTTTCACCTCCCGGTACAGCCTGTGGTAAAATTCCAGGATCTCCTCATCGCTGCGCTGGTGGAACAGAATCAGATCCTCCACCACATTCTGGAAAAATGCACATTCGAACAGGTATCCCTTGCCGTCAAACCGTCTATATCTGGACAGGACGGTCTGCTCCAGCATCTCCCGGGACACCCTTTTGCAGTAGATTTCAAAGCGCTCCAGATCCTTGTGGAATCCCGGAATGTCCGTGAGGATTTTCGTGTATGTGACGACATAGCGGTCATCTTCCCTGAAAGTGTTGGCGCGGATTTCCGCTTCCATGGACGGATAGCGCTCCAATGCGCCCTGGTACTCTTCCTCCGTCATCCAGGCGCACCAGGCCAGCTCTACCGGGGAGTAGTCCCCCTCGCGGCACACTTTCAGGTTCGGGTGTTTCTCTGCAATTGCCTGCAGCAGCGTGGACTTGCCCATCCCCTGGATTCCTTCTATGAAAATATTACACATATGACACCTCTTTCTGGTCTTCTGGCCTGCCATTGGAGCGCGATATTCAGTACTGGCTTGAAAAGACCTGAAAATTGCAGACTCCTGTCAGATTCCGTACTGCTTGTATAATTCGTAACGCTTTTCACGGTTTCCAGATACAGCTTCTATCTCGCTGAACTTTTTTTCCTTCAGGAGCGCCTGTATCAGGGTTGCCAGGCGGGTCTCGCCAATGGCTATTCCTCGCGCTTCTCCTCTCACTTCCCCTCTCGACTCTCCCCTTGCTTCCAACATATCGATATACTCGCACATGACAATCTCCTCCCCTTCTTCTTGTTTTTTAATAATTCCTCCACCTGGTCTGTGAAGCGCGTGTCCCCGGTAAGCGCCTCCATCATCTCGCACAGAGCTTCCACATGGACGATTTTCTGGTCTTTGCGGTTCTCAAAGCTTCCCTCGTTCAGGTAGTCCACCACGAATCCCATGTCGCTGGTGAAGCGCTCCCTGATTTCCGGAGACAGGTTATTCATATGGTAGACTTCCAGCTTCACGTCGTCTACGCGCTCCAGGTCTTCGTCGGCGACTCCTTCCCGCCGCAGAAGCTCATGGAGACTCAGCGGGATTCTCGTGCCGTTCTGTGTCCAGTCTATCACCATGCCGATTACCGGGTAGACCGGTCTGCCGGATTCCAGCTGGGCCCGGTAGGCGCCCCCCTGATAAGAAGCCTTCCGCAGAACCTGTCTTCCCTCCAGGGCCGTCTCATTGCCTATTAGGAACTGCATCTTTATTTCGCCCTTTTCCATCAGATAGGCGCTCACATCCTCAAACTGGCTGTGAACCCTGTCCTTTCCCCTATAAAAGCTCTCCGTAGGCGCCGGGCAGATGTCCTCCGCCCGCAGCCGTTTCCGTCCGTCATACGCCAATGCGTTCTCACAGTCCGCAAACACGTCGCTGTGTGTCATCAGTACTTTTTCCAGAATGTCCTTTTCTGCCATCCTGTTGCCTCCCTTCTTCACTTTCCGGGAGGCACGGAACCTCCCGCTTTCGTTGCATTTTGGATAGTTCAGCAGGAATTTTCCGATTTACAAGAATTGTCCTTTGAAGTTCAGAATCTGTATCTGTAGGAAATCTGCCTGATTTCATCCTAGCACAGTTTTGGAATATTTTCAACTTTTTTATTTTTTCGGGTTCCCCCAGGATTCGCCTAAGGTTTGCTTATGTCAGCCTAAACTATTTTCAAGCGCATAAATGGTATTATACAAATAAATCATTTTTGAATGACTTTTTCTTGATAATAAATAACTACTAAGTTATAATTTATCTAGAAATCTCTTTTTGCAGATGAGCCCCATGTCTCACAGCGCCAATTTGAACCGATTTTTATAAAATAGCGATTTATGACAAACCCTGACAGAAAGGAACGGAACAAATGGAACGAAATATCATGAAGGAACTGATTGCGTGGAAAAATATGACAAAAGACAGAATGCCGTTGCTCTTATATGGGGTAAGGCAGGTAGGAAAAACTTACATTTTAAGGGAATTTGGCGACCGCCACTTCAAAAACAGCATATATGTCAATTTTGAACGCATGCAGATTGTTGCGGATTATTTCAAGGGCGAACTTTCACCCGACAGAATCATACGTCTGCTGGAGGAATACTTTGGACAAAAAATCGTTCCCGGTGAAACGCTTCTGATTTTTGATGAGATTCAGGCATGCGAAAGGGCACTCACGTCCCTGAAATATTTTTGCGAGGAAGCGCCGGAATATCATGTGGCGGCTGCCGGAAGCCTGCTGGGCGTGGCAACAGGCAGAGAATCCTACTCTTTTCCGGTAGGCAAGGTAATCACCAAGACTCTATATCCTCTTCGGTTTGATGAATTCCTGACCGCGCTTGGGCAAAGGCATCTTGCAAGCCTTATACGGGAACATTATGAGGAAATGAAAGAAATGCCGGAAACGGCCCATCAGGAGCTTCTGCTCTGGTATGACCGTTATCTGTTCATCGGCGGAATGCCTGCGGTAATCAATGAATATAAGGAACGGGAGTCTCTAATCAACGTGCCGGAGGTGCAAAGCCTGATTTTGAATGCGTACACTGCGGATATGGCGAAATACACCAGCAACAGCGAAAGCACGAAAATCCGGAACGCTTTCCAGTCCCTCCCCGCCCAACTGGCAAAGGAGAATAAAAAGTTCCAGTACAAGCTGATCCGAAAAGGCGCTACGGCGGGGCTGTTCGGCGATTCTATCGCATGGCTCATCTTCTCCGGAATCGCGCTTTCCTGTGAAAGGGTCACAAGGGGCGAAAACCCTTTGATTGCGTTCCGGGATGTGTCTGCTTTCAAGCTCTATCTGTCAGATGTGGGGCTTTTGTCTGCTTTCACCGGAATCATGCCGGAGGATATCATCAGGAACAGCCTGTCGGAAATCTACAGAGGCGCCCTGACGGAAAACTATGTGGCGCAAACGCTGACGGCATGTGGATATCATCTGTACTACTGGACTTGTGATTCTCCTGTGGCCGAGGTGGATTTCCTGATACAGAAAAAGGGAAAAATCATCCCTGTGGAGGTAAAGTCCGGAGAACATGTAAATGCCAAAAGCCTGAAGCATTTCCAGAAGCTGGCGCAGCCGGAAAAAATGATTCGGTTATCCCGGAAGAATTTCGCCTCGGACGGAGCGGTATGGGCTATCCCTTTGTATGCGGCATTTTGCCTGTGAATATGGGAGTCCACATGCGATGGCATACAAAAAAAGAAACCAAAAGAAACATTGGATAGCCCTTTTTGTTAAAAAAAGCATTGAATCATACGCATAATAGGCGTATAATTCAAGTGTAAGGAGGAACCTGAATGAAAACCAAAGACCTAATCAAGTTATTGGAAAGCAATGGTTGGAAGTAGATTTAGCAAAAACAATCATCAGACGGAATGGGCTAAAATAAGCCAGACATTCCCAGGATATAATAAATTAAGCCATATTCAGGAGGTTAGGAGCATGAAAAAAGCGTATCCTGTTATTTTGTCGCAGGGCAAAAAATTTGTTGTGGCGTATGTGCCGGATTTTGAAATCAATACACAGGGGACTGATGTTGCGGACGCAATCGAGATGGCAAGGGACGCGATAGGGGTAGTGGGCATTGATATGGAAGATGACGGGGAATCCTTGCCAGAGCCAACAGCGATTTCAGCGGTAAAGGCCGATTCAGATGCAGATATTGTAACGCTTGTGGATGTGGACTTCGGAGAGTACCGCAGAAAGAACGATATGAGAGCGGTCAAGAAAAACTGCACAATACCGTCATGGCTGAATTATGAAGCCGAAAAAGCTGGCTTGAATTTTTCTGCACTATTGACAGCAGCACTCAAAAAAGAGCTGAAAATCCAAAACCGATAGGCAACAGCAAGAACCGGAAAAGAACGCCTGGGGCGCTGCACCATGGATTAACTAATCCCTGATGTGATGGCCCCACTTTTTCTATTTTCAATAAATCGGTTTAAAATTCACTATTTTTAGTTCATTATTGCAGACTGTCGGCGCCGAAGTTTCCGTCCGGAATCTCCAGCCCCTCGAAAGGACGGTTGGGAGCTTTCTCCTTTTGCCGGTTGTACTGCTCTCTCGCATTCCTGGCGGCCTGTTCTATGACTTCCCGGAAGCCCGCCGCGGACAGCCTTGTGGCCCCGGCTCCCCAGATGATCATCTGCTCCAGCCTGTCGGAGGTCGCCACGGTGACCCGATGCTTTCTGCCGATTTCGTGCACGGTCTTCTCGATGTACTGATCCGCGGTCTCCGCTTCTTTGGTGTAGACTACATGGATGTTGTGGTATTTTTGTGCAGAACCGGTATTTCCTTTCACTTTATAGGCATCGAAGACCAAAATCAATGTGCAGCCCGCAAAGCCCTGGTAATTGCAGCAGATGTCCATCAGCTTGTCCCGGGCGCTGTCTATGTTCACCTCCGCCAGGCTGTGCAGATCCTCCCAGGCGAAGATGATGTTGTAGCCGTCTACCAACAGATATTCTTTCAGTTTCGCGGTGACATTCCCGGAAAAAGGCACGCTTTCTCTTCCCTGTGCATTTACTGCGTTTCCGGATATCCCTCCTGAGGGAACTCCCGGCTTCAGACCGAAAGACCTGGATCCAATTTCCGTCTGTTGATTAATAATCCTGGTCTCTGCTCCCTTTTGTTGATTAGCAGCCCCAGCTTCTATTCCCGGCTGCTGGCTTCGCCTTTCCTTTCCATTTCCATCAGCGGAAGCTTCGACTGCATTGGTTTCTCTCTGCTGCGATGTCTCAGTTCCCGCAGTTCCTACCGTACTCGATTCAGATTGCCGCACTCTGCTATATCGGTAAGGCGTATAGTCCCTCTCGCTTTTACCATAAGTACGAGTAAATATCTCTTCGATTTCTTCCTGAGTGATGTAATCAGAGGAAGACTCCTTTCTGTAGGAAACCGCCCTCCTTCCGCCCATGGAAGCCGCCTGGCTGCCAACAGCATGGCCGGAGCGATTTCCCCCACTCCTGTCTTCTCTTGCCCAGTCTCCTCTCGTTCTGCCCTCTCCTGTTCCGCCCTCTCCTTTCCCGTCTTCCTCACGGAATCCGTGCCCAGTTCCCTCTCCGGTCACGGCTCCGCTTTCCGTTCCTTTCCCGGTCACAGTTCCGCGTCCCGTTCCCTCCCCGGCTACGGCCCCGCTTTCCCAGGAAAACAAGTCTTCCTCTTCCCCGCCCTCCGTCTCCGGGCTCCATCCGCTCTCCACATGGGCATACTCCGCCACCTGATCCCAGGGCACCAGGAAACCGGCCCCGTGGGCACAGAATACCGAGGAGGAGGGATTGTCCACATCCGCGTCCGGATAATAGCCGAAAGACGCTATCACCTGATCCGTGTCGTGACAGGGCTCATAGCCTTTCAGGGTACAGGAAAGCCTACCCATCCCCTTTGTGTAAGCATTCACCTCGCTCTGATACCCCTGCATAGTGGATGCCGGGGCGCTGCCGGTGAGAGAGGCAAACTCCCCCTGAATCTGAGGTGCGTCAAAACGTCCACACATTCTCTGGATATCGGATATAGCACGGCCCACCTGGGCGGCCGGCACCTCCAGCGTATAGGAAAATACAGGCTCCAGCAGCACATTCTCGCACTGCATCAGCCCCTGGCGCAGCGCACGGTAAGTCGCCTGCCTGAAGTCGCCGCCCTCCGTGTGCTTCAGATGGGCACGGCCCGTGAGCAGGGTAATCTTCATATCCGTAATGGGCGAGCCTGTCAGCACCCCGAGATGGGAGCGCTCCTCCAGATGGGTGAAAATCAGCCGCTGCCAATTCCTGTCCAGCACGTCCTCGCTGCAGGCGCTGGCAATCTGCAGGCCGCTGCCCGGCTCTCCCGGCTCCAGCAGCAGATGCACCTCCGCGTAATGGCGCAAAGGCTCGAAATGCCCGATGCCCTCCACGGTGCTGGCGATGGTCTCTTTGTACATGATCTGGCCGTCCGTGAACTCCACCTCCAGGCCGAAGCGCTCCAGAATCAGCCGTTTCAGGATTTCTATCTGCACCTCGCCCATGACCTGGACATGGATTTCAGGCTGCGCCGATTTCACCGCTTTCTGCCAGACCACATGGAGCTGGGGCTCTTCCTCCTCCAGCTTCCGCAGCTGTCCCAGCACTTTCACCGCATCGCTGCCCTCCGGCAGCACCAGGCCATAGGTCAGCACAGGCGCCAGGATGGGAAGCTCGTTCTCGCTCTCCCGGCCCAGCCCCTGTCCCGCAAATGTCTTCTCCAGTCCCGTCACGGCGCAGATGCCGCCCGCTTCCACCTGCTCCACTGCTTCGTACTGGCCTCCGCCATACACCCGCAGCTGGTCTGCTTTCTCCTCCCAGACTTCCTCCTCGGTGGCCGCGCTGCAGGCATTGCTCACCGGCATCTTCACACGGAGCACGCCGCCTGTGACTTTCAGGTGGGTCAGGCGATTGCCGGATGCGTCCCGGGAGATTTTGTACACTCTGGCGCCGAATTCCTGAGGGTATTCCGGACATAGGGCGAATCTGCGGATGCCTTTCAGCAGTTCCTCCACGCCCTCTAAGCGCAGCGCGGAGCCGAAATAGCAGGGGAACAGCCGCCGTCCGGCGATGGCTCTCGCCAGGGAGGCATCCTCCAGGGTGCCCGTTTCCAGATATTCCTCCAGAAGCGCTTCATCGCACATGGAGAGCTCTTCCAGATACTCTGCAGATGCCCCGTCCATGTACCGTGCACTTTCTACGGATGCTGTCTCCCCTGTGGACGCCGCTCTCCCCACGGATGCTGTCTCCCCTGCGGACGCCGCTCCTTCCGCTGAAGAAATACACCCTGTCTCCGGCCCGAATGCCTGGCAGCCCCCGTCCAGCTTATTCTGCAGTTCCTGAAGCAGTCTATCCCTGTCCGTGCCCGGCTGATCCATCTTATTTATAAAAAGGAACACCGGAATCCCATACTCCCCCAGCAGCCGCCACAGGGTCTGTACATGCCCCTGTACGCCGTCCGAGCCGCTTATGACTAATACAGCGTAGTCAAGAACCTGTAGAGTCCGCTCCATTTCCGCGCTGAAATCCACATGCCCCGGCGTGTCCAGCAGCGCCATGTCCAGCCCCTCCCACTCCAGCTGGGCCTGTTTGGAGAAAATCGTGATCCCCCTCTCCCGCTCCAGGGAGAAGTTGTCCAGAAAGGCATCCTTGTGGTCAACACGGCCTAACCTGCGTATCCTCCCGCTGGTATACAAAAGCCCCTCCGCCAGCGTAGTCTTCCCTGCGTCCACATGGGCGAGCAGACCGATGCAGATACGACCTTTCGATTTTTCTTCTGGTTTCCTTTCAAGTGCTCCTCCCATCGAAAACGTCCCTTTCTACCGTTCCTAAAATAGCTGAATCCTGTCGATTTCTGCAGACCCAGCAGATATTCTCATTCTAAAAAACAGACAAAAAGTGCAAAGGCTTTTTGATAGGTACAAGCCTTTGCATCTCTTCCGTCCAAAATCCCTTTATGATATTTTTCTCTTCAGTTCCTGGACATCCGATTCCAACATGCGAACCTTTATCGCCAACATCTCTACTTCATTGCTGGGGCGCATCGCATCATGCAGATTTCTTGAAAGGTCAAGATGCCCCTCCGCCACACGCTGAATATTGACACGAATTTCATTTTCAAGCACGAGATTTGTTTTTGTCACCTGCTGCCTGACTTCTTTCATGTCTGTCTCAAGACTGCTTACTCTTTTGTCGATACCGTCCATCTTCTCATCAAGGCCGCTTACTCTTTTGTCAATGCCCTCAAGCTTCCCTTCAAGGCCGCTTACTCTTTTGTCAATGCCCTCAAGCTTCCCTTCAAGGCCGCTTACTTTTTTGTCGATGCCCTCAACCTTCTCATCAAGGCCGCTTACTCTTTTGTCGATGCCCTCGACCTTCTCATCAAGGCCGCTTATCTTTTGGAGAATCAGATCAAGCTTTTCATTTTCTGTCATGTACCTGTCCCTCCTTATTATATGTCCTACATCTACCTGCCATAGCACGGAATTGCCTTAAAAATAGGAACACTATGCTCCGGCCAGTATACGTAACATAGAAAATTATACCACATTTCAGACACAACGTCCATAAAAATGACAAAATGTTTTCAAAACAGTTCTCAAAACATTCCCGTTTGCCCCCATTCGCTCCTCATTCATACCACCTGGCCTGCTCATGCCACATCCGGCTGTACTCCCCGCCCATGGCCAGAAGCTCATCGTGGGTGCCGGTCTGGGCCACTTTCCCCTCTTTCATGACGATAATCTTGTCTGCGAAGCGCCCCAGACCGATGCGGTGGGAGATGATCACCGAGGTCTTCCCCTCAGTCATGTCCAGGAATTTCCTGAGGATATCGTACTCCACCAGCGGATCCAGCGCCGAAGTGGGCTCGTCCAGAAGAACCACTTCCGCGTCCCTGTTCAGCCCCCTGGCGATGGCCAGCTTCTGCCACTCTCCGCCCGACAACTCCACCCCGTCGAACTCCCTGCCAAGCCGTACATCCAGGCCCCCTGCCCGCCGGACGATTCTTTCGATGTCCGCCGCCTTTGCGCTCTCCATCAGGCGCTCGTCATTGTGGATCTGGGACGGCTGGCTGATGCCGATGTTTTCCCTGACCGTAAACTGATACTTCACGAAATTCTGCTGGATGACGGAAAATTTCCTGTAAAAGCTGTCCTTGGCATATCGGCCTACGTCTTTTCCGTCATACAGCACCCGGCCTTGCTCCGGCTGGTAGATGCCCGCGATGACCTTGGACAGCGTGGTCTTCCCGGAGCCGTTCTCCCCCACGATCACCACCCGCTGGCCCTTGCGTATGGTAAAGGAGACATCCGACAGAGCGTCCTTTTCGCTGCCAGGATAGTGAAAGAAGACGTCCCTGGCTTCTATGGTGTCCTGTAAGCCCGGATACTTCTCCCCCTCTTCCCCCTCGGCCTCATTGTCAAAGAAATCATAATAGTCCCCGGCGAAATCCGCCCTGCCTTTCTGCCAGGCCATCTGGTTCATCAGGCTCTCCGCCATGGACTGGAGGCTTCCGAAAGCAGCGATACAGGCCGCGAACTGTCCCAGGGACATGAGTCCCCTGTGGGTAAAAACGATGCTCAGCCCAATGCTGGCAGCCACGCCGAAGAACTTGAACAGGTCTCCCAACAGGATGCGGTTCGCATTCTTCATCTCGAACCGGAAAGTCTCCTCCATGACGCTGTCCCGGGCCTGGGCCCATTTCTCCCTGATGTACCTTGACGTCTCCAGGGTGCGCAGCTCTTTCACCAGGCTTCTGCCGGTGAGCACCTCCCACAGATAATCCTTTCTCCGCTCCATGGCCGTCTGGGCCCTCCTCATGGAATACTGCTCCCTCTGATAGCGGAACCGCACCAGGACGGAGGGGAGGATGCTGAGCAGGGCCAGGGGCACGAAATAGATGTGGAACGCCGCGATCACCCAGACCGTGCCCGCAAACCGGAATATCAGGGGCAGAAAGTCGACGAAGCCAAAAAAGTAATTAATCAGCCCGTAATTATAGACGCACAGTTTGGCCCGCCATACCTCATTGTGGAATTCCGGCTCCTCCAGACGGATCAGCGGCACCGACACCACCCTGTTGTGGAGCCGGACTATCAGTTCATGATGCTTTTGGAACATGGGGAGATTCCGCACCGCCCCCTCTATCAGGCCGCACAGCATAGGCAGCCCCGTGGCCAGCACGAACAGGCCCGCCCACTGCAGAAGCTCCTCCCTGCCGGCGTTTCCCTCCAGCCAGCTGCCCGCGGTATCAAAAAACCTGGCCGCGGCAGCCACCTGCCAGAGAGCCGCAGCCGCTTCCAGAAGCTCCAGCAGAATAATGCCGGTCACCTCCGCGGGCATGATTGTATACAAATCTTTCGTGACCCTTCCGAAATATCGGATCACGGACTTTCCCTCTTTTTTCATGTCAATATCCTCCTCAATCTTACGCACGGACTCTGGGAATCTCCAAGCCCCTTTCATCAGACTTATGGAATTCCCACCTTATGGACTCCCCCATGCCACTCCTGATGCCAGTGCCATCAATTTATACTGCTTAACGATTTCACTTGCCGTGAATCCAGACTGCATAACGCTGACTGGTTCAGTCGCATGATTGTATTAGGCAGTATTCAGCGTTATGCAGTATATACTCAAGAGCAAAAACATATGCCAACGTAAATATATAACGAGTATAGTTCTGTCCGACGTAGACCAATCCGGCAGTATATGTCTATTCTAAAGGAGTGTTGTTTTCCACACACAAAGTTCATCATTCAAGGATTTCCTCACATTTTTAAGACACATTAGTCTTATACCAGCTGCTCTGCTCCTCGTACATGGTGGCGTACAGGCCGCCGCTTGCCATCAGCTCCTCGTGGGAACCGCTCTCTGCCACTTCTCCCTCTTCCAACAGAAGGATCCTCTCTGCCATCCTGGCGGAGGCCAGGCGGTGGGAAATCACGATGGCACCCTTTTTCTGCAGCACCTCCCCGAAAGACTGGTACACTCTGCTCTCCGCGATGGGGTCAAGGGAAGCGGTGGGCTCGTCCAGCACCACGAATTCCGCCTGAGACAGGAACGCCCTGGCTATGGCGATCCTCTGCCATTGCCCCCTGGACACGTCCACGCCGTCCTCCGCCAGCTTGCCCAGATTCGTCTCCAGCCCCAGGCCGGACAGCTCCCCGGAATCCGCCTGGGACAGCGCTTTCAGGAGCCTGTCGTCGTCCCCCATGCTGTCCAGATCCCCCATGGCTATGTTTTCCCGCAGGGTGAGCTGGTAGGCCCCGAAATCCTGGAACACTGCCGCCAGATACTGCCGGAGAGCCTTTCTCGTCAGGGTATTGATATCCTTTCCCCCGATGAAAATGTGCCCGCTGTCCGGCCGGTACAGCCCGCAGAGCAGCTTTACGATGGTGGACTTTCCGGCACCGTTGACCCCCACCAGGGCCACTTTCTCGCCGCTTCGGATGCGGAAGCTCACATCGTGGAGGATTTCCCTGTCCATGCCGGGATACCGGAAAGACACATGGTCGAACAGAATTTCCCCGCCCTTTTCCACCTCTTCTTCCGTCTTTTCCGGCTCCTCCTCAAGTCCCAGGAATTCCCGGAGATAGCTGATTTCATAAGTGACCCTCCCCAGGTTCGACACAGACCGGGAAACATTGTCCATAGCCGAAAACAGCCTTTCCACAGACTGCAGCACCGATACCAGCACGCCCAGCCCGATGTCCCCCGCCAGGAAGCCCGCCGTCAGCCCGGCCACTGCAAAGGCCGCGTATGCAATCTTCAGCAGATCCGCAATGGACTCCACCTCTATCAATTCTTTCTGTATCTTGTTGGAGCGCTTCATCACTTTGCCCCTCACCTGGTGCCACAGGTCAAGAATGTAGTCCCTTGCCCGGAAAACCTTGATCTCATAGGCCGCGTCCTTGTCAAAGAACAGGTTCTGGAGGTATTCCGTCATCCTCTGATCCATGGTGGCTTCCCCTAAAGTGCGGTTCCGCCTGCTTACGGCATGGATCTTCAGCGCTGACATGGGGACGCCTATCAGTACCGCGCCCATGCCAATCCAGAAAGAGGCCCCGAAGAATACCCCCAGGATGCCCGCCAAGGTCAACAGCTGCATGATGCTCTCCACCACGTTCCCGAAAGCGGCATGGATCTTCTCCTGGGGATCCTGGGACATGCGGGAGAGGGTGTCCTGGAATTCGGCGTTTTCAAAGTACTGATATTCTATGCGGGAAAATTTCTCCGCTATGGCAGGCGTCAGGGATTTGGTCAGGCGTCTTCGCAGATACCAGTCCAGCTTGCCCCGGGCAAATCCATAGGCTGAGGAAAGCGTCAGCGCCGCTATGTACAGGCTCCCCCACAGCAGTACGGCGCTGCCGTCTCCGGTTCCCCGGATATAGCGGTACACCCCGTCCACCAGTCTCTGGAGCACCAGGATCTGGGCCACGGAGCAAGCCGAGCCTGTCAGGGAAAGCGCCGTATAGACGCCCGCCACCACAGGCGCATGGCAGAATGTGGTCTTCAGCGCGTAGGCACCGCTGGACAGGATGTCCCTGTAGTTCTGTTTTCGGTCTGGGTCTTTTATGGCATTTCGATTGCTCATTTGTCTCCTACCCCTTTCTTCCCCAGGCAATGGGCCAGCCAGTCCCGCTGGCTTGACCAATCGCATCTGTTTTGAAAAACACATGAAATCTGAGCCTTGTACATTCCACTCTGCTGTATTGTACCGCAAATGCGATCATGGCTGGGGCATGTTTTGTATTTATCCAGAAGTATACCACAATATTTTCGGGTTTTACCTTTGACGGCAGTATTGACAGGCATCATGTCATTTTTGACCGTCCGCTTCGCCTGGCGGGATTTCTGAGGCACATTTCCGCTGGGTGGTTTTCTCCGCGGAATTTCCGGCTTGCATTCAGCTTCGCTTTCTGGAGACATTACCTGACAAGCCCGTTGCCAGCTGCCAGCAGATGTATAGATTCATCCTCTTTTACATAGAATAATTTCGTATTATTCTTCTTGACGCATTGTGTATTGTTGTGTATAATCCTCTTATGAGGAGGACAACCATGAATCCACGAAACATAGCAATTAATGATTTAAACAATAGCGGCTATCAGCTTAAACGGAGCGGAGGAAACCACGATATCTACTACAATCCAGAAACAAAGTATTCCATTCCCCTAAAACGCGGCCACTTCGATGAAGACGATCTCCGCTACATACGCAAAGAAATCAAACAGGGCGGGAGACAGTAAGACCCCGCCGCCAGCAAAGGAGGCTGACCTATGAAATATCTATATACCGCAACATTCGTACCAAATGAGGACGGAACCAAATACTACTGCAGAGTTCCCGATCTTCCCGGATGCATCACAACCGGCAGCAGCATTGAAGATGCCATTGAAATGATTACCGATGCCGCCAGCGGATGGCTCGTTGTGGCAGAGGACGAAGGGAACGAGATTCCAGCCCCCACTCCCCAGCATGAGCTAGCTATTCCGGAAAATGCGGCCTGCTCCATCATCCGTATTGATACATTCGCATACCGGGCGGCAACCGACACCAGAGCTGTCCGTAAAAACGTCTCGCTTCCCGCATGGATGGCTGCCCTGGCAGAAAAGCGGGGAGTAAACTGCTCCCAGGTTCTCCAGGATGGACTCATGCAGCTGCTCAATGCCGGTCATGCAAGATAGGAACCCTCTACAACAACCATGAAAGGAAGTGTTACCATGGCACCAGCATTAGCGCCAGAAAAGACCTATACCATTGACGATATCTACAATCTGCCGGATGGTAGCAGGGCTGAGCTGATCGACGGCCAGATATACTATATGGCGCCGCCCACCAGAAAGCACCAGGAAATATTATCATTTCTGCACGCTGCCATTTACAACCACATCACCGAAAATAAGGGCGAATGCAAAGTATCCCCCGCCCCCTTTGCCGTCTTTCTATTTGCGGACAATTCCAAATATCTGGAACCGGATATATCCGTAATCTGCGATAAAGACAAGCTGGATGACCAGGGCTGCAAGGGCGCTCCAGACTGGATCATAGAGATTGTATCCCCTGGCAGCCGCCCTATGGATTATTATACAAAATTGGCCCTGTATCGTTCCGCCAGCGTAAGGGAGTATTGGATTGTGGATCCCATGAAGCAGACTATCCTGGTATATGATATGGAGCATGATTCGGCTCCCGCCATATACTCATTTGCTGATAACATCAAGGTCAACATCTATGATGACTTATGGATAGATTTCCGAAAGCTGACTCTGTAGCCTGGCAGCGGGCACCTCATTCCCATTCCTATAGGGCAGCCTTGGCTTTAGAGCAAAACAATAGGAGCCGGAATGAAAACTTCCGTCCCCCGATAATTTTTATTATGCCGCGCATTTCTGCCGCTTCTTCATCCCGCCCGGAACAGATCCGCCGTCACGGAGAATTCCGTCTCCGAAGCGTCCCAGACAAGGGTTCCTCTGTATTTGTCGCAGACCCTGCGGACATTTTTCAGTCCCATGCCGTGATGTTCCGCGTCCGGCTTCTCGCTGACGGGCAGCCCGTTCTTTACTTTCAGCTCATGGAACAGGGGATTCCGCACCGTGACCCTCAGGGAATCCTCCTCCGATGAAATCCATACGGAAATCCTGCGCTTTGCCGCATCCCGGCATTTTCCGTTCTCCTCTATGGCGTTGTCCAGAAGGTTCCCCACCACCGTACACAGATCCTCATTGCCGAAGTCCGCCACGTATCGGATTCCCTCAAATATGACGGGGATGTCAAGTCTGGCCGCCCGATGGTATTTATCAGCCAGCAATGCGTCCAGCACGATGCTGCCGCTGCGCACGGGGAACATATTGTCCTTTACTTTCCTGGAAAAAGCATCTATATACTGCACCAGCTCTCCGTATTCTCCATTGACCGCCAGGGCGCGCATGGCGATGGCATGGTTGTTCAGGTCATGCATCAGCGCCCTGTTCTTGCGGTAGCTGTCCTCGATGGTCTGTAAGTACATGTCATGTCCGCCGGTGGAATCCTGTGTGTTCTCCTTCGCTTCCCTGCGCTGTCGCTCCCTGCCCGCTTGCTCGGAATACAACAGAAAGGTCAGCAATGCCAGCTCACTGACCAGCCCGGCTGCCGGAATCCTATGGCGGCAAAGGGAGACCACGAGGGACAACAGATAAACCGGCAGCATCCCCTCCGACGGTTCCTCTCTCTGGATAAAAATCAGGATGACAAACAGTTTGGCCGCAGCCGCGCAAGCCCCATCAAGAAAAGCCGCCGCTCCGAATTTCAACCTCAGGCCCTCTGACAGGTAAAGGGCGCTCATATTCACAACCGCCGACATGGCCACGAACCTGCACAACAGCATTTTCCCTCTTCTTTTTGCCAGCCCGGCTGCCAGCAGCCCCGCGTCCAGCACCAGGCTTATCAGCAGAACCATTCCCATCCACTTTCGTTCGTTTCTCTGTCGCCTGAACCATTC
>ERZ808037.408-NODE-408-length-41261-cov-4.335494_pt1 | contig 41261 bp, 37 predicted proteins | sample MGYA00380190_ERZ808037 | MGnify/ENA primary metagenome ERZ808037 (study PRJEB31490, sample SAMN06133399) | mouse gut metagenome | isolation source: J9 | host: mice | place: China: Chengdu | collected 2015-05 ...
TATTACCGCTCGGCGGAAGGCGACATGAAGGTCGCGCGCCTTCTGGCGCCGCGCTGGCCGCGCATCGCGGAGGCGCTTGCGAACCGGGCGGGGCTTTACAACCTGCAGCTCGACTTGGCGAAGAAGCTCGAGCGCGAAGGGCGCGTGCTGATCGTTGCGCCCGACGACATCGGCGACATGCAGACGCTGACGAAGGACCGCGAGGCCATCGAGGGGCTTTATGCCAAGGGCATGCGGGACGCGTTTGCGATCGAGGATTATCTGTCCTGATAGGGTTTCGGTGCGTTTCCGATCTTTGATTTCCCGACATGAAACGGGAATGCGGTAGTGGTGCCATGCGCCCGTGTCGCATTGGGCGGGCAATAGCCCGCCCCTACGGGTGGACGGCCGATGGGGGCAATAGCCCGCCCTACTTCAGGAGCTTTGTCAGGGGGCCGTTTGAGATCAGGGTGGCGCGTTCGGTGGCGCGGCTGATGGCGGTGTAGAGGCGGTGGCGGCGGACCGGCTCGTCGGGGAAGGCGCCGTCGTGGACGTCCGGCACGATGACGTGGTCGAACTCGAGGCCCTTCGCGAGCTTGACGTCGAGCAGGACGACGCCGCTTGCCGGCAGCTCGCCGTTTTCCGTGACTTTCTGCAGGGGCGCGCCGTCGAGCAGCTTCGCGAGCTGTTTGGCGCGGGTGCGGCTGTTGGCTATGAGCGCGGTCAGGCAGCCGTCGGCGGATGCGGCCTCGACCGCGGCGCGCAGGGCGGCAACGTAGTCCTCGTCGTTCGTGCATTCGATGATCTCGGGGTCGGTGCCCGGGCGCTGAACCGATGACGCCTCGATGCGCTGGTCGGGCGGCAGCAGCTTGCAGAACAGGTCGGTGATCTCCGGGCTCGAGCGATAGCTGATCATGAGCGCGCATTCGGAGACGCTGCCTTCGCCGCGCATGCGCTCGAACAGCTCGTGCGCTTGGGCAAACGTGGCGGTGCCTTCGCGCACGGCCTGGTTCTCGTCGCCGAGCAGTAGGAAGTGCGCGTTGGCGAAGAAGCGCGCGAGCACGGCGAGCTGGGTCAGCGTGTAATCCTGCACCTCGTCGACCATGACGTAGCGCGCGTGGCGCTCGCCGCCGCCGACGAGGGCGAGCTTGAGGTAGAGCCATTCGACCGCGTCGAGCGTCTCCTTGCCGAGCAGGCGGCGGCCGATGCGATCGAGGCGCAACCAGGCGCCGTTCTCGATCGCGTCTTCGACGTTCGAATAGCGGAACTCGAGCCATTGGCGCGTGCGCTCGGGTAGCTCGTCGTCGCCAATGGGCAGGATTTGCTGGCCGAAGATGCGGATTTGCTCTTCAGTGGTGAGCTCGAGCAGGCGGTTTTGCTCGTCGGGGTCTTTCGATAGGCGCATGATGCGCTGCTCGAGCTTCTCCTTCATGTCCTCGACGGCCAGCGTGCAACGGTGCGGGCCGAGCGGGAGGTGGGCGAACTTCTCGAGCGAGGTGCGGGCCGAGCTCGCCGAGATAATGCGCTCATCGTCGGCTCGGACGTCGCAGAAATCGTTCGGGTCGAGCTCGATGCCGGCGATTCGCTCGTCGATGCGGTGCAACGTGTCGAGGTCTGCGGCTTTCGAGACGCCGCGGCCGGCCAAGCCGAGGCGCTCCATCAGGCCGTCCCATGTGAGGATCTGCGGATTGCGTTCGCCCATGTCGGGCAGCACGCCGTCGATGTAGTGCTCGAACACGGGGTTCGGCGTCATGAGGAACACGTCGTCTGGGCGCAGGTTGTCGCGTTCCGTGTAAAACAGGTAGGCGATGCGCTGCAGCAGCACCGACGTTTTGCCCGAGCCGGCGATGCCGTGGACGAGCAGCACGGGGACGTCTTCATGGCGAATCACCTGGTTCTGTTCTTTCTGGATCGTGGTCGTGATGGCTTCGAGGCGCGCGTTGCGGCGCTTCGAGAGCGACGCGAGCAATAGCGGGTCCTCGATGGCGACCGTCGTGTCGAAACAGGCGTTCAGCTTGTCGCCGCGCAGGTCGAACTGGCGGCGCAGCTTCAGGTCGACCTCGATCGTGCGCCCGTTGGCGACATAGGTCGTGCGCCCGTTCGATTGGTTGTAATAGACTTCGGCGACGGGGCTGCGCCAGTCCACGATGAAGTGGCGGCGCTTCTCGTCGGTCATGCCGGCGGCCCCGATGTAGATGTCTTTCGGCTGGTCGGCGTGGGGGAATTGCAGCTGCACTTTCGCGAAGTAGGGCGCGCGCAGCAGCAGCTGCACGCGGCGCAGCTTCTCCTCGTTGATGTCGGCGGAGAGGTTGTATCCCTCGATGATGCGGTTCATGGCCTCGAGCTCGGCGAGCGTCTCGAGCTGGATGTCTGCGGAGAAGTCGCGGGTCATCTCATCGAAGAGGTCTTCCTTGTCGGCGAGCGCCTCGGCGAGGTCGGCTTCGAGCTGCGCGCGCACTTGCGTCTCGATCGCGCGGAGCTTCGCGTGAGTCTCGGTCAGGTGTGCTTGCTCTTCTTCGAAAACCGCGTCCATGTTCGCCTCTCGCGTGCAATGATGGGAAAATGAGTCATACTATTCTACATGAGTGAAGCCGAGGGGAACATCGCGCAGAATCAAAAGCTGTGGAGCCGGACGTTCATCGTGTTGATGGGCGTCAATTTTTGCTCGGCGCTGTCGTTTTACCTCATCATGGTGAAGATCACCGAGTTCGCGATGGACGCCTATGGCGTGACGCCGAGCGTGGCGGGAATGACGCTGTCGGCGTTCGTGCTCTCGGCGTTGTTCACGCGGCTGCTGTTCGGCGGGCGGATCGACGCGTGGGGCGTGAAGCGGGCGCTTTTCATCGGGGCGGCAGTGAACGCGGTCTCGATGGTGCTTTACGTGTTTCCGTTGCCGTTCGCGGTGCTCATGGCAGTGCGCGTGGCGCATGGGTTCGGATTCGCGATCATGTCGGGGTCGGCGGCGGCGGGCGCGGCGCTCGCGATTCCGCGCGACCGCTATGGCGAGGGCATCGGCTATTTCTCGATGATGCAGGCGCTCGCGACGGGCGTGGGGCCGTTTGTGGCGATTCTCATCACGAACGTGTTCGGTGGATATGAGCCCATGTTCATCGTCGCGGCCGTTATCGCGGCGCTCGCGCTCGCGAGCCTGGCGCTGCTGAAGCTGCCGCCGCGCGCGACCGAGACGCCCGTCAAGCACGTGGCGGCGGACGCGGGCAAGGGCCGCAACTCGCTCGTGCAGTGGTCCATCGTGCCGCTCGCTTCGGCGTTGCTCCTGTGCTATCTCGGCTATTCGGGAATTCTGTCATTCGTCACGCTTTACGCTGGCTCGCTCGGGCTCGGCGATGCGGTCAGCCTTTACTTCGTCGTGTATGCGGCCGTCATCTTGATAGCGCGGCCGCCGGTGGGGCGCAGCGTCGACCGGAAGGGCGAGAACTCGGTGATTTACTGGTGCTTCGTGTCGCTTGCGGTCGGGTTCGTGGTGCTTGCGCTCGCGGCGAACGGCGTGATGCTGCTCGCTTCAGCGGCGCTCGTCGGGTTCGGCATCGGCGCCGTGCAGTCGATCTCGCAGGCGATCATCGCGCGCGACACGCCGCCTGACGAGCTCGGCCGCGCCAACTCGACGTTCTTCATGAGCATGGACCTCGGGTCTGGCGTGGGGCCGATTCTCATCGGCGCCGTGATCCCGTTCATCGGCTATTCGGGGAGCTATCTCGTGCTCGCCGGGTTTGCGGTGCTCGCGGGGGTTATCTATCACCTGGTGCACGGGCGCAAGGTGTAGGGGCGGGCAATAGCCCGCCCCTACGATGATCGCCGTTCTTCGTTGTGTTCTAAGGTACAATGTTCACATTGAAATGCAGGTTAAACGCAGAAGGGAAGTCCAATGAAACGCATTGCTGGAATCGTTGCTTGTGCCGTCGCGTTGGCGGCGTGTTTTGTCGCTGCTGGATGTGCGGGTGAGACCGGGTCGCTCGACAACGCCATCACCGTGTCGGCGTCGGCCACGGTTCAGGTCGTGCCCGACAAGGCGACGCTCGGAATCAAGACTTCCGCCGAGGGAAAGACGGCCGATGAGGCGCGCGCTGCGGGCGAGGCTGCCGTGCGGGGCATCGCCGATGCGTTGAAGGGTGCCGGGCTGACGGAGGACAACGTCGAGGCCGGCGCTGTCGAGCTCAAGGAGCACGTGACGCCGGGGACGGGCGAGGTCGTCGACGGCTACGAGGACGAAGAAGGCAACTGGATCGACGTTGTGGACGAGGACGTCGTGACTTACACGGCTGCCGCGCGCATCAACGTTTCCGGGTTCGATTCGGGCAAGCTGGCCGAGGTTGTTCGCGCGGCTGCGCAAGCGGGTGCGAAGGGCTTCGTTGACCTGGAGTTCACGGTGAGCGACCGCAACGCGGCTTACCAGCAGGCGCTCAACCAGGCGGTTGAGGCGGCTCATGCGAAGGCCGAGGCGCTTGCGAAGGCGGGCGGCGTTTATGTTGGGCGCGTTGTGAACCTCGTCGAGGGCGACCACAGCGCGTTCGAGACGACGGTGAAGGACGATGCGGGCAAGCTCGACCCGAAGGTCGATTCGACGCTGAACGTCGCGCCGAGCAAGGTCGCGGTCGACGCGAGCGTCACGGTGAGCTACGCGATTTCGTAATTGCGTGACCGGCCATCGTGGGATAGCGCTCGCCGCGTGACGGGCGCCGTTGAGAGAGGAGCGCGCATGAACGAGATCGTCGCGAAGCGAAACGAGCTGCTGGCGAAGAAGGTTATCAAGGGCTTGGAATCGCGCAACATGAGCGGCTATTACGCGCCTGACGCGGAAGCGGCGCGCGAGCTCGCGCTCGAGCTCATCGGTGAGGGAAGCTCGGTCACGATGGGCGGCGCGATGAGTGCGCACGAGATCGGGCTCGTCGAGGCGCTGAAGCAGGAAAATTACGAGTTCATCGACCGCGACGCCGCAGGCGACCCGCGCGCGGCGATGCTCGCGGCCTATGATGCCGACGTGTTCCTGGCGAGCGCGAACGCGATGACCGAAGACGGCATCCTCGTGAACATCGATGGCAACGCGAACCGCGTGTCGGCCATCGCGCAGGGGCCGCGCAAGGTTGTGTTCATCGTGGGCATGAATAAGGTATGCGACGATTTGGACGGCGCGATGAAGCGGGCGCGTAACGTGGCGGCGCCCATCAACGCGCAGCGCTTCGGCCTGTCGACGCCGTGCACGAAGACGGGTGCATGCGCTGATTGCAAGTCGATCGACACGATTTGCTGCCAGTTCCTCATCACGCGCTTCTCGCGCCACGAGGGGCGCATCCACGTTATCTTGGTCAACGACAATCTGGGGTTCTAGGTTGCGGTGAGGCAACGGGCTGCGGGCCCGGGTGCGGGCGGGCAATAGCCCGTCCCTACGGGTCGGGTGGGCGGTGCTGTAATATGGCTGAATAAAGCGGTTGGGTTTTTAGGAGCATAGATGGCGGAATTGACTTACGGTGAGCTTGACGAGGAACGGGCGCGGGCGGCGGTGCGCGAGCTGCTGGCGGCAATCGGGGAGGACCCGGACCGCGAGGGCTTGCTCGAGACGCCGGACCGGGTAGCGCGCGCGTGCGCGGAGCTGTTCGCGGGGATGCGCGAGGATCCGGCCGCGCATCTTATGAAGCAATTCCACGAGGACGGGCACGAGGAAATGATCATCGTGCGCGACATCCCGTTCACGTCGATGTGCGAGCATCATCTGCTGCCGTTCACAGGGCGAGCGCATGTGGCCTATATCCCGCGTAAGGGACGCATCACAGGGTTGTCGAAAATCGCGCGCTGTGTTGAGGGGTTCGCGCGGCGGCTGCAGGTGCAGGAGCGCATGACCTCGCAGGTCGCCGATGCGGTGATGGCGTCGCTCGAGCCGCTCGGGGTGCTCGTCGTGGTCGAGGCCGAGCATATGTGCATGACGGCGCGCGGCATCAGCAAGCCGGGGTCTTTGACGGTGACGTCGGCCGTGCGCGGTTGCTTCGCGACCGATGAGAAGACGCGCGCCGAGGCGCTGTCGCTGTTCGAGGCGTAAGCGCTCGCCGGTTGTTAGAGGGTTTAACTGTGATCGGGACCATCGCAAACACAATCGCCATTCTCGTCGGCAGCGCGGTCGGCGGGACGGTGCGCCATGGGCTGAAGGAGAAATATCAGAACATCCTTTACGTCGCGATGGGCTTGGCGGCGACGGGGCTCGGCATCAACGCGGTCGTGCAGAACATGCCGAACAGCTCGTGGCCGGTGCTGTTCATCGTGAGCCTGGCGCTTGGCGGCGTCATCGGCACGGCGCTCGACCTTGACGGGCGTTTCAACCGGCTCGTCGACAAGCATTCGAAGCCGGGCGACGACGATGCGCCGAGCTTGGGCCGTGGGCTCTCGACGGCGATCATGCTGTTCTGCGTGGGAACGCTCTCGATTCTCGGGCCGGTCAACAGCGCGCTTTACGGCGACGAGACGTTCCTGTTCACGAACGCGATGCTCGACTTGGTGACGTCGATGGTGCTTGCGTCGACGTTCGGCTATGGCATCGCTATCGCGGCAGGCGTGTTGTTCTGCTGGCAGGGAGGGATCTTCCTGCTCGCGAGCTTCCTCGCGCCGCTTCTGGGCGATGGGCTCATGTGCGAGATCTCGATCGTGGGCGGGTTCCTCATCTTCGCGTCGGGCCTGTCGATCCTCAAGATCAAGGAGATCTCGGCGATGAACTTGTTGCCGGGGTTGTTCGTGCCGCCGATCTGGTTCGCGCTGCTTGCTTTGACGGGCAATTTCGGGGGCCTGCTCTAGCAGGCGAGCGTCGATGCGGGAAGGCACGGGCATGAGGGCCAAAGGGCCGATTCTGCTTCTGATCACGGCGGTGCTGTGGGGCCTGGCTTTCGTCGCGCAGACGTCGGCGGCCGACGGCATCGGGCCGTTCACGTTCAACGCGTCGCGCAACTTCGTGGGCGCGCTGTTCTTGAGCGGCGTCATCGCGTGGCGCAAGCGCTCGGGACAGGATGTGGCGCCGGGCGGGACGGGGTATTCGCGGCGGACGTTGTGGGTTGCGGGCATCGCGTGCGGCGTGTTGTTGTGCGCGTCGTCTTATTTGCAGCAGCTTGGGATCACGGTTTATCCGCCTGAGGCGGCGGCTTCGGGGCGGTCGGGGTTCGTGACGGCGACTTACATGGTGATGGTCGCGGTCATGGGCGTGTTCTTGGGCAAGCGACCGCACCCGCTCGTGTTCGTGGCGGTTGGGGTGGCGCTTGTCGGGATGTATCTGCTGTGCGTGCCCGACGGGCTCGAGAGCGTTTACCTCGGGGACTGGCTCGTGCTCGCGTGCGCGTTTGGGTTCGCGTTGCATATTATCGTAATCGACCGTTACACGCAGGTCGACGGCGTGCGGTTGTCGCGCGTGCAGCTGCTCGTGGCGGGCGGTATCTCGCTTGCGGGCGCGGTTGCGTTCGAGCAGCCGACGCTCGCGCTCGTGCTCGCGGCGCTCGTGCCGATTCTTTACGCGGGCATCTGCTCGGATGGCATCGCCTACACGTTGCAGATCATCGGCCAGAAGACGACCGATCCGACGGTGGCGTCGATCATCATGAGCCTCGAGGCGGTGTTTGCCGCGCTCGGCGGGTGGGTGATCCTTTCGGAGAGCCTGTCGCCGGTCGAGTTGTTCGGCTGCGCGATCGTGTTCGCCGCCGTGCTGCTCTCGCAGGTGCCGGAATTGCTGGGACGCAAGCGCAGGTGAGGCGACGGCGCCGTCATTCGGGCGGCGAGCTGCAGCGCTTCTGCATTGCCCGTGTCATCGCCACGCGTCCGAGATACCTCATCGCCGATTAGATCTCGACGATGCTCGACGCCCTCACGCAAGCCCAGATTTGGTGCTTCCTCCTCGATTGGCAAGTTGAGTCCGGCGCCGGCATGGTCCTCGTTTCCCACAGTCCCGTGCTCCTCGACCACCTCGCCACCCGCATCGTCAAGCTGGGCTGATGCTTCCAAAACCGTTCATTTCGATTTCGTGTTGGAATAATGGGATAGTGAGCGTTTGATTGTTTGAATATCGGGATAGTGAATGGATTTGACGTTCTCGGCGAGCTGAAAACCGTTCATTATCCCGATATTCCAACGCGAATTCTTATCCATTGGATGGAACGCTTGTCGTCGACGTTTGTTCCACCGTTATCGCTCCCGCGCGCTGTGAATTTGGCGGAAAAACGGGGCTGTGGCAAGGATTTGCTTGTGTTCCAGGGTGCCGTGGGCACTGCGGCACGCAAAACCCCAGGTCACGGTGCTTTGTCTGCTGGTGATTGCCTGCGCCTGGAGTGCGACTTGTGCCACAGCCACGATTTCTTGCCGATTCTCGCCGGCGCTGTCAACTTCTTCTCGAAAGTCACCACGAGTTTCACCTCGGCCTTCTTCCCGGGGCGCTCCGCAGTGCTCGGCCGGGTGATGACGCAGTCCGGCTACGTCGCCGCCGTGATCGCCGCGCGCTACTGCGGGACCGCCTCCAGCATGTCCAAGAGCGCCCCGCGGCCGAGCGGGATCTCCCTGCGGACGCCATGAGGCTTTCCGGGCGGGCCGCCCTGGCTGCGGCGTCCGAGGTGTTCATGGCGCTCCAAAACCCGGCGGCGCGCACTTACTACCAGATCGTTGGGCTCTCGCGCATGCCGGGGGAATACAAGGACCCCGTCCACATGGTGTTCGATGTCGTGGGGCTCGTCCCCCTGGTCGGGGAGGCGTTTGATGCCACGAACGCGATGTGGTATGCATATGAGGCGATCATGTGAACGCGGCCTTGTCCGGCGCTGCCATGGTTCCCGTTGCAGGAATCGGCGCGACGGGCGCGAAGCTCGGCAAGGACGTGGTGAAGGCCGGCAAGAAGGGCTACGAGGTCGTTGTCAGGTCGAGGTAGAATATTTCTTGCATTTGGAGATGAGAGGTTGATTCATGTTTGAGTTGAAGGCGTATGCGGGGTTGATTCGCAATTGGCGGGAGCTCGGCGAGGAGCTGGGCGTCGCGGTTGACGGGATGTCGCGGGACGAGCGCGAGCGCGCGCTGGTCGTCGCTGCTTGGGAGAAATGGGGCGAGGCTGCGGGCGCGCATGTCAACGGGCAGTTCGCGTTCGTGCTGGAAGACGGCGAGACGGGCGAGCTCGTGGGCGCGCGCGACGTGCTCGGCGCGGAGCTGCTGTTCTATTACGAGACGGCCGACAGGCGGCTGCTTTACGGCACGCAGATCAAGGACCTGTTCGACCAGCCGGGGTTCGTGCGCGAGCTGAACCGCGAGTTGGTGCAGTTTTACCTCGGGTTCACTTACGTCCCCGGCGAGGAGACGTTGTTCAAGGGCGTGTTCAAGCTGGAGCCGGGCGGGTTCTTCCGGTTTGGCGCGGACGGGCTTGAGCTCGGGCGTTTCTGGGAGCTTTCGTTTGAGCCGGACGAGTCGAAGACGCTTGACGAGTGGGCCGACGAGCTCGAGGCTGCGATGGAGGCGAGCCTGCGCGACGTGTGCGAACCGGACGAGGAGTGCGACAGCTTCCTGTCGGGCGGCGTCGATTCGTCGTGGATCTTGGCGAAGAGCCGTGCGCGGCGCGGGTTCTGCGCGGCTTATGAAGACCAGGAGGCGAGCGAGGAGTCCGACGCGCGCGCGACGGCAGAGGCGCTCGGGCGCGGTTTCGAGGGCATCACGATCACGCCGGCGGATTTCCTGGCGAACATCGACGAGTTCCTGCTCGCCTATGAGCAGCCGACGTCGGATGTGGCGGGGCTCTCGCTTTGGTGTGCGTGCAAGGAGGTCGCGAAGAAGTCGAGCTTGTGCTTCTCGGGCGAAGGCGCCGACGAGTTCTTCGCGGGATATGGCGTTTACCGTCCGCAGAGCGTGCGGCGGCTGCGCATGAGGCCGAACCCGGTTTATCTCGGTGCGATGTATGTCATGAACGACGCCGAGCAGAGGAGGTATCTCAAGAAGTTCTTCCCCGAGCGCTCGGCGAAGGCGTTCATGAGGGAACGCGTTGCGGGGGCGAAGAATTACGATCCGGTCAGCTGGATGCTGTTCACGGATTTGCGCAGCTATTTCGAGGGGTCGATCCTGTTCAACTCGACGAAGATTGCGCGCGGCACGGGGCTTGACATCCGGATGCCCTATTGCGACTTGCGGATCTTCGACATCGCGCGGCGGATGCCGTCGCGGTTCAAGGTGAGCGAGGAAGGAAACAAGCTCGCGCTGCGCCGGGCGGCGTCGCGCGTGCTGCCGCAGGAAGTTGCTTACCGCAAGAAGCTCGGGTTTCCGGTGCCGGTGCGCAAGTGGCTCGCCGACCCGGCGATGAGCGCCGAGATCCGCCGCGCGTTCGAGAGCGAGGCGGCCGCCGAGTTCTTCGACGTGGACGAGATCGGCGCGCTGCTCGACGAGTTCCTTGGGAGCAAGCCGCGCGTGGCGCATCCGATTTGGTTCCCGCGCCATCAGGCGCTGCTCTGGCGCCACGTGTGGGCGATTTACCTGTTCATCAGGTGGTACGAGCTGTTTTTCTAGGGTTTGCTGAACAGCTGTTTTCAGCTGGCCTGCCTGTTCTGGGGTAGAATGGGCAGGTTGTCTTTTTCCGGCCAGGGGCCGAAGCGGGGTGTTTGATAGCGCATGGTTGAAGTGTTGGCTGCGATCGACGCGGTCGTGTGGGGGCCGGCGATGATCGCTTTGTTGTTGGGCTCGCATGTTTTCCTCACGTTCAAGACGGGGTTCATCCAGCGGAGGCTGCCGCAGGCCATCCGCCTGTCTTGGGTTGGCGAGAAAGGCGCCGAGGGCGATATCTCGAACTTCGGGGCGCTGTCGACGGCGCTTGCGGCGACGATCGGCACAGGCTCGATCGTGGGCGTTGCGACTGCGGTGCTCGCCGGCGGGCCGGGGGCCGTGTTCTGGATGTGGATCGCGGGCATCTTCGGCATCGCCACGAAATATGCCGAAGTGTTCGTGGCCGTGAAGTATCGCGTGAAGGACCATAACGGCGAGATGCTCGGCGGCGCGATGTATGCCTGGGAGCGCGCGTTTTCCAAGGGTGGCAAGACGCCGGTCGCGGCCAAGGCGATGGCCGTGCTGTTCGCGTTGTTCGCGGCGATTGCCGCGATCGGGACGGGCAGCGCCGTTCAGGCGAGCGCGATGACCGGCATCATCACGGCGAACTTTGATGTGCCGCAATGGTTGATCGGCATCGTCATCGTTGTTCTCGCGGGCGTCGTCATCCTCGGCGGCGTGCAGAAGATCTCGGGCGTGTGCGAGAGGCTCGTGCCGATCATGGCCGTCGGCTATGCGCTCGGCTGTATCGTCATCTTGGTGATGAACGCGCCGTTCATCTTGCCGGCGCTGCAGGAAATCGTCGTGTGCGCGTTCAGCCCGCGCGCTGCGTTCGGCGGCGCGGTGGGCAGCGGCATCTTGGTGGCGCTGCAGTTCGGTTGCGCGCGGGGACTCTTTAGCAACGAGAGCGGACTCGGGTCGGCGCCCATCATCGCGGCGGCGGCGCAGACGCGCAATCCCGCGCACCAGGCGCTCGTCGCCATGACGGGCACGTTCTGGTCGACGGTCGTTATCTGCTTGCTCACGGGCATCGTGCTCGTGTCGACGATGCTTGCCTATCCCGACATTCAGGCCGAGATCTTGGCGAACCCGTCCGCGTTCACCGGTGCGAAGCTCGCCTCAATCGCGTTCTCGAAGATTCCCGTCGTCGGCACGCCAATCCTCGTGCTCGGCATGGTGGCGTTTTCCTATTCGACCATTTTGGGGTGGAGCTATTACGGCAGCCGGTGCGCGGCTTACCTGTTCGGCAAGCGCGGCGTGAAGCCCTATCTGGCCGTTTACGTGCTCGTCGCGTTTCTGGGCGCAATCGGCATCGGCGACTCGGTGTGGCTCGTGAGCGACATAGGCAACGCGCTCATGGCGATTCCGAACATCATCGTGGTGCTTGTGCTTTCGGGCCTCGTGGCGCGCGAGACGCGGCATTACGTCTACGACGACAACCTCGACGAGGAATCGGGCGACGAGATTCCGACCGTCATGAGCAAATAGGTCCGGGCTTTCGTTTGATGCGGCGGGCTCTGCCGCGCCGCGACCCCGCCTGCGGGTCTCCCATCTTGTTGGCGCGGGCGTCGACTCGTTTTCAGGCTCTGCTAGAATCCCTCAATACAGGAGGGTGGGGAATCATGAACAGCAACCAGTTGGAATGGTTCTGCAACGCTTGCGAGGCGCGGTCGTTCGCCAAGGCGGCGAAGGCCTCGTTCGTGTCGCGTCAGGCGTTCGGCAAAGCCATCAAGTGCATGGAAAACGAACTGGAATGCACGCTGTTCCAGCGCACGGAGCAAGGGACGGCGCCAACCGAGGCGGCGCTTCGCATCTATCCTATCGCGCGGCAGTGCGTGGACGGCTTCCGCGACATGAAGAAGATCTGCGGCGAGTATTCCCCCTGCAACCAGCGTCCTGTGCGCATCGCCATCGCCGACGGGGTGGTCGAATCGGTCGACGAGTCCTTCTTCGACGAGCTCGAGAGCTTGGATTCGTCGTGCGATATAGTGATCGAGAAGCATTACTATGCGCATTGCATGGATTACCTCAAAGACGGGCGCGTGGATTTCGCGATCGCGCCGGGGCCCGTCACCGACGACTTGTTCGACTCCCTTCCGCTCGCGCGCGAGAAGGTGACGGTGATCGTGGTGCCCGACCTCGTTCATTTTCCTGTCGAGGACGCCACCCCGGAAGACCTCGCGACGCTTCCGTTCTTCTCGGTGGGGACGGGAGAGCAGGCCATGTTGGGCCTTGATGCGATGTTTCGCGAGCGGGGCTTGGAGTTTCGCAGGATCAACCGCTACACCGAGTTCGGCATCGTCTTGCGCAAGGCGCATGCGGGGGTGGCTGCGGCGCTCGCGCCCGAGAGCGTCCTTCCGCGCATCGCGCCCGACATGATCACGATTCCCTTGTCGCTCGAGCATGCCTCTTGGGAGCCGCGCTGCTTCTGGATCCCCCGCGCTTTCTCCCGCGCCGAGGAGAGCGTCGTTGAGTTCATGCGCGACCACGCGCTGAGCGAGCTCGGCCGATAAGCGGGGCTGTCAACTTCTGGTTTCACCCCTGCATCCCTTCGCTTCTTCTCCTTGGCGTTCCGCGTTGCTTGAATGGAACGCAACGGACCCCGGAAGGGGGTGGGTCCACAAGAGGAGGAGGAGAACATGAGCGAAAGGGATCTGTCACGTCGCGGGTTCCTGAAAGGCGCGATGATCGGCGCTGTGGGAGCGGGCGTTGCGGGCAGCGGGCTGGTCGGGTGCGGCACCCCGCGCAAGGCGAGCGAGTCGAAGGCCGCGAGCGGTTCGGCCGGCGCGTCGGGCGACGTGCTCGCGACGGCGCAGCTGAACCCGCAGGACTATGATTACCGCGGCACGAACACCGACTTCAAGACGCTGTTCAGCAGCTGGAAGCTGGGTAATGTCGAGATCGGCCACCGCATGTGTAAGTCGGCCGCGGGCTCGGCGACGTTCATGGGCGGCTACACCGACGAGCTGCGCCAGTATTACCTGAACTTCGCCAAGGGCGGCGTCGAGATGATCTGGGTCGAATATGACGCTATCAGCGTTCCCAAGGACGGCGGCGCCATCGCGCCCGAGTGCGTCGAGTTCTTCAAAGCGCTCTCCGCCGAGTGCGCGACGTACGGTTCCCACCTGGGCTACCAGTGGGCGGCTATGGGCGTCGATATCACCGACATGACCGTCGAGGCCATCCAGGCGATCGAAGACACTGGCGCAAACCTCGCGAAGCAGCTCAAGGAAATGGGCTTTGTCGCCATTGAGATCAACAGCGCAGGCTTCAACCAAGGCCACCGTTTCCTCTCGCGTTTCTACAACAAGCGCACCGACCAATATGGCGCGGGCAGCATCGAGAATCGCGCCCGCTTTACCGCCGAGTGCATCAAGAAGATCCATGCGGCGGCGGGCGAGGACTTCGTCGTCCAGATCCTGATGGAGTGCGTGGAGGAAAACGACAACCTCACGAATGACGCGACGCTCATGACGCTCGACAATGCCGTCACGGCGCCGCACAACTCGGCAACGACCATCGAGGAAGCCATCGCCTTGGCCAAGGAGCTCGAGAAGGCCGGCGCCGGTTCGTTCCACCTGCGCCTGGGGCCGCTCGGCAACCATCCCTGCCAGTTCGGCAGCGACCTTTACTTCCTGTTGAAGGGCGTCGAGGGCGCCACGGGCTATGGCACGCAGTGGGATTTCAAGAAGCACTTCGGCGGCAAGCTCATCGGCAACCACAGCGGCGCTGGCATGCTGCTCGACATCGCGGCGCTGTTCAAGAAGGAACTTTCGGTTCCCGTGGGTTGCGTGACTTACATGGACCCGGCGCACGCGCCCGAGTTCTTCGAGAGCGCGCTGGCTGACGGCAAGGTCGATTTCTACATGATGAACCGCCCGCTGACCGTGGACACCGAATATGTCAACAAGCTGCGCGAGGGGCGCCTTGACGAGATCGCGCCGTGCACGCGCTGCCTGCATTGCCACATCGGCAGCAATCCGATGAACGCGAAGTTCGGCTATTGCCGCGTGAACGCGCTCACGCAGCGCGTCATGCGCGAGGGCGGTCCGGCGACTTACGAGCTGCCGTCAGCCGCGAGCAAGAAGAAGGTCATGGTCGTGGGCGCCGGTCCCGCCGGCCTCGAGGCTGCCCGCATCGCCGCGCTGCGCGGGCACGAGGTCACACTTCACGAGAAGAAAGGCGTCGTGGGCGGTTCGATGGAGTTCGCCCACAACGTGAAGGGCGAGCATGAGAACCTGACCGACCTCATCGCCTACCTGAAACGCCAATGCGAGCTGGCCGGCGTGACCACGAAGACGGGTTCCGAGGTCACTTCGGAGACGATCAAGAAGGAAGCGCCCGATGCCGTGGTCATCGCCACCGGCGGCGTGCGTCCCAAGCTCGACGTGCAGGGCGCCAAGGTCGTCAACCTGGAGGACTTCCTGACGGCCGACATGGGCGAGAACGTGGTGGTTTACGGCTCGAGCGCGCAGGCGTTCGACACGGCGCTCTGGCTGACCGTGCACAAGAAGAAGGTCAACATCGTCACGCCGAACCCCGACACCGACCTCGATAAGCAGCAGAGCCAGCATGCCCATCGCTTCATGACCACCGCGCTTTACAGCCTGGGCGTGAAGGCGTGGCCCGAGAGCACCATCAAGGGAGCGCAGGACGGCAAGCTCACCATCTCGTCTGCCGTGATGGGCGTCGACGTGGAACTTGACTGCGACGCCATCGTAAACGCCGGCGACATGGAGCCCAATGAGGACATCTCCGCTGGTACGGGCGTTTCCGAAGTCTACATCGTGGGCGACGCCAAGGAGCCGTTCAACATCGGCAAGGCCATCCAGGCCGGCAACGACGCGGGACGCGCGATTTAGCTTTTCCCTCCCTTTCCCATGGCGGGCGGCGTGGACGTTTCCACGCCGCCCGTCTATCATTTACGGTGCAATCGATGAGAGAGGGGTCGACATGGGCTATCTGGGCGAGGGGATCGGCAAGCTGGGATTCGGGTTGATGCGGCTGCCGCGCAAGGCGGACGGGTCGTTCGATTTCGAGTTGATCTGCGAGATGGTCGACGCGTTCCTTGATGCGGGTTTCACGTATTTCGACACGGCGTGGGTCTACACCGGTAGCGAGGAAATCGCGGCGAAGGCGCTCGTGCAGCGGCATCCGCGCGAGAGTTACCAGCTCGCGACGAAGGGCATTTCGTGGATGGGGTGCAAGACGCCGGAAGAGGCGCAGTCCCATTTTTATCAGTCGCTCGAGCGGACGGGCGCGGGATATTTCGATTATTACCTGCTGCACATGACAGGCGGGGCGCGCACGCGCGTGTTCGACGACCTCGGAATGTGGGATTTCGTGGCGCAGAAGAAAGCCGAGGGGCTCATCCGGCACATCGGGTTCTCGCATCATGGGTCGGCAGCCGAGCTCGACGAGATCCTGACGGCGCATCCCGAGACCGAGTTCGTGCAGCTGCAGGTCAATTACCTCGATTGGGAGAACCCGGTGAACCAGAGCCGCGCATGCCTCGAGGTCGCCGCCAAGCACGATGTGCCGGTCACGGTGATGGAACCGTTGCGTGGCGGGCTGCTCGCCGAGCCGCCGGCCAACGTCGCGAAGGTGTTCGCGGGCGCGGGCGAGTTGTCGCCTGCCGCCTGGGCGCTGCGCTTCGTCGCGAGCCAGCCGAACATCATCACGATCCTTTCCGGCATGAACTCGATGGAGCAGATGCGCGACAACATCGCCGCGCTCTCGGGGTTCGATGGGCTCACGGCTGACGAGATGGGCGTTATCGATGCCGCTCAGGCTGCATTCGACTCGTTCGACCTCGTGCCGTGCACCGCGTGCGACTATTGCGCGAAGGTGTGCCCGCAAAACGTCGGCATTTCGGCGGCGTTCCTCGCGCTCAACGCCGACATCATGTTCGGGCGCCACGTGCAGGAGTGGCTCAACGCGGGTGCGGGCAAGGCCAAGCCGAGCGCGTGCATCGAGTGCTATGCCTGCGAGGCTGCCTGCCCGCAGGGGATTTCCATCGTCGAGGAGCTCAAGCGCGCAGCCGAGCAGATCGGGTAAATTACCACCTCTTGATGATGGAGACGATGTTGCTGCCGTCGGTGCGTTCGTAAGCCATCTCGTCGACGCTGCGCTTGGCCATGAGGATGCCGAGGCCGCCGATGGGCACGTCATCAATGTCGCCGGGCGTGACGGCGTCGGGCTTGTCGAGCGGGTTGTAGGGGATGCCGTCGTCGGCGATGTCGACGCGCACGGACGGCGGGTCGGCGGTATAGGAATAGCTCACGCGCACTGAACCGGGGTTTTCGGGCGTCGCGTCGGGGTAGGCGTAGCGCGCCACGTTCACGAACAGCTCCTCGACGGCGATGTCGAGCTGGTTCTGCGTTCGCTTCGGACAGAGGCGCCGGTCGAGCTCGGTGTGGATGAACTCGTTCACACGCGTCAGCTCGTCGATGTCGGCTGACACGACGATTGCGGCCGTCAGCTCGGGCGGCACGCCTACTTCGAGCGCCAGGATGGTGATGTCGTCGGATTGCTCGGCTCCGCGCGCATGCAGCGCGACGCCGGTGCGCACCGCCTCGACCAGTTGGCGCGGATGCAGCGTGAAGCGCGCTTCCGCGAGGTCTTTCAGGCGTTGCTCGCCGAAAAGCTCGCCGTCGGCGCTCATCGCCTCGGTCACGCCGTCTGTGTAGAGTAGGAGCTGGTCGCCGATGCCGCAATCGATGGAAAACGCCTCGTAGGGGAACTCGTCGAAGAGTCCCATCGGCAATCCGGACTTGTCGGGAAGCCAGCGCCAGCCGCCGTCTTGCCATAGCAGGGGCGGGTTGTGGCCGGCGTTCACGTAGTCGACGTGGCCGGATGCGTAGTCGAGCACGCCGAACCACGCGGTGACGAACATGCCGGCGTCGTTGCCGGCGCACAGTTGCCGGTTCGCGTTCTCGGCCGCCTCGCCGACTTCTATGCCGCTTTGCAGATAATCGCGGATCTGCGTCATGGCCTTCATCATGAACAGCGCGGCCGGCACGCCCTTGCCCGACACGTCGGCGATGACGAAGCCGAGCTTGCCCGCGTTGTCGTCGCAGTCTTCTCCGATGAGGAAGAAGTCGTAAAAATCGCCGCCGACCTCGCGCGCGGGATTCATCGAGGCGTAGATGTCGAAGCGCCTGATGTCGGGGTAGGGCGGGAACGTTCTCGGCAGGGCCGATTCCTGGATGGCCTTCGCGGTGGCGAGCTCGGCGTCCATGCGCGTCTCGGCCTCGGCGATCCAGCCGCGCAAAGCATCGACGGTGGTGTTAATGCCGCCCGAGAGCGATTTGAACTCGCGGGTGTCGCGCACGTCGACGCGGGCTTCGAGGTCGCCTTCGGTGATGCGCCCGAGCACGCCGTTCGTCTCGTCGATGCGCTGCACGACCACGCGGCTCAACAGCTGGAACACCATCGCGAAAACGGCTGCGAGCAGGACGAACGCAGAAAGCGTCGTCCATGTCATGGTGGCAGCGCGGCTCGAGAACACCATGCTGGCAGGCTGCATGATCATGATGGTGTAAGGGCCGTTCTCCTTGGCGAGGAGGTAGACTATCTCGCTGTTCACGGTTCCGCCTTCTTCGGCGATCTCGCTGATTGACTTGCCGTCGGTTTCGTCGTAAACCACGCGGCGCATCTCGCCTGTCGCGATGCTGCGCTCGACAGCCTCGATGAACTCGTCGTCAACGATCTCGTCGAGACGTTTTTCTATCCCGAAATCATCGTCGTCCGACATCGCGACGACGAGGCGGCCGTTGTCCGCGATTTGTCCGTCGTCCGTCACGTCGGAATCCGATAGGAGGACGAGGATGGTGCCGTCGTTTTCCTTTGTGTAGCCGTCGAGCAAGGTGTCGAAGGTGATCGAATTGACCAGGCTGTCGAACGCGTCCTCGCCCATTTCGTCCAGGTTCACTTGCTGCTTGTCAAGGTAATCGCCGAGCGACTCGCTGCGCGATTCTGCCGCGGTGAGCTGTTTGTCCAGGTAGTCGACTTCGCTGTTCATGCTCCGGGAAGCGCTCGCGATCTCGCCCTGGGTGATGGCGACGAAGCCGGCGCCAGCCGAGATCATGAACGCCACGGTCACGACGACCGCCAGGCGCATGGCGAACATGCCTCGCAGCCCCACGTTCCCCGCTGCGTTCGACGCTTTGCGCGCGATGACGTCGGCGGCGATGCAGAACACGGCCATGAGCACCGCGTCGATCAGGATTTGCATGCTCACGTCGCCCATTCTGAGAGCCATTGTCGCGGCGTTCTGCTGCGCGACCTGCGTAAGTTGCGTGCTGTCGACAGCATCGGCGCCCTCGGATGCCATGTCGGCGATCATCGTGATTATCGCGTTGGTGATAAAGCCGATGCTGTAAAGCAATGACACGACGAAGCACACGATGGCGATGTAGATGACGCGCTTGACTTGGCCGGGGTCGTGGCGCAGGACAAATGCGAACAGGAAGCCCAACAGGAAGCCGCTCACGCCCAGCATGGCAACGGACGTCAGCGGCGTGATGAACGCCATCTCGTAGTAATCGAGCGGCATCGCCGCAGCGTGCCCGTAAAGCACCCCGCCCGCGATCAGGCCGATGCACGTTCCCGCGAGCGTGCCGAGCAGCAAGGCGCCCATCGCGACGGGCAGCAGCATCAAGATGATGTGGGCGGTCCCGTTGTCGCCCGGAACCGTGACGCCGAAGAAGCCGAGCTGCGTGAACGCGAGCGCTGCGCACGAGAGCGCGAGCACCGCCGCCGTCATGAGGCGCACGGCGCGGCTCGCGTCCCGCATCACTCCACGCGAGCGCAGCACGCGCGGTTTATCGCCCTTCTTCGCCATAAGTGCCTTTTACTTTGTCGTAGCGGAACGTTCGTCGACGGCGTTTGTTCCACGGTCGCCGTCTTGCCATTGGGCGTTCGGGCCCCAGATGGCGATGCGCTGCTCGGGGGCGAGGTACATCCCGTCGCCTTCGGCGACGCCGAGCTTGTCGTATATCGGGTGGAACATCTGGGCGGTCACGTTGACGCGCAGGTTGCTCAGCGGGTGGGTGTCCGTGGCGCTTGCGGCGAACTTGTCGGCGGTGAGGACCTGCGCCCATGCGTTGGAGAAGGCGTCGAAGAACTTGGCGAAATCGAAGTCGGCGCTCTTACCGGCGATTTCGAGGGCGACCTGCACGCCCGCGAGGTCGGCGGCGGCTTCCCCGGCGACGACCTGGCCGTTGGCCATCATGCCTGGCTCCAGCTCGATGCCGCTGTAATAGAAAGCGAGCGCCGAGGTCAGGGTCACGAACTTGTCGATGTCGGCATCGGTGAGGACCGGGTTCGGCTGGCCGTAGGCGTCCATTTGCGCACCCTGGTAGTCGAAGCCATGGCTGATCTCGTGTCCGATGGTGATGCCCATGTTGGCGAGCAGCTCCTCTTCGGTCATCGAGTCGGCATAGGTCAGGCTCGAGATATAGCCGGGCAAGATGTTGATGGAGTTGCTCTCGCAGTCGTAATAGGCGTTCATGGTGGTGGGCGCGATGGAGAACCACGGGGACGCCGCCACGGCGGGGTGGCCGACCAGCTCGGCCTCGCGGTCGTAACGGTATCGCTTGAGCTTCAGGTAGTTGGAGAACAGCGTGCCGCCCTGGTCGCTGGGCGTGAGCTCGAGCGCGCTGTAGTCGAAGTAGCCGCCTTTGGGCTCCAGGACGTTCAGCGTCATGTGGTCGAGCTTCTCGACGACGCGTTGCCGGGACTCCTCGTTCATCCACGTCGTGTCATCGACGAGGTCCTTCCATTCGTCGATGAGCTGCTCCGAGAGGATCGTCAGGCGCTGCTCCGCGTTTGCGGGCAAGCATTCTTCGACATAGGTTTTCGCCAAGACCTGCGCGAACGTGTTGATGTTGTCACAGGCCTTCCAAGCGGCCGATTCGTCATCGACTGTCGGCAGGCCGAATTGGGCGAGGAGGGCGTTCAGGCCCGAGTGGTCGCGATATGCGCGCGTCTCGTCGAGAACCTTTGCCTTCGCCATCAGCTTCAGCGTGTCAAGGTTGCTTTCCGTCCACAGGCCGTTGAATGCCTCGAGCCAAGCGCGCGTCACGTTATATTTCTCGGATCCGTCTTTCTCCATCTTGGCAAGCGTTTCGTCCATCGGGTAGTTGGGGCAGAGCGCGCATAGCTCGTCGAGCGTGAAGACGTTCTCGCGCGCTGCTTTCGCAAGGGCGTCGAAGTCCTGCTTGAGATAGGTGTCGTTGCCCTCGAGGAACTTGCCGTGCTGCTTCTCGAAGTCTATGAGCTGCTTTATCGCCGCCCGCGCCTCGTCGTCGCTCATGCCAAGCGTCACGAAGTCGGCGAGCGGGTAAATCGCGGCGGATTGGATTACGCTTTGGGCTGCTTCCTGCGCCGTCGGGTCATCGGTTTCCTGGTAATAGGTCCCGCCGGTGAGGAGGGGGTCGCAGAACAGGAAATTGGGCACCACGCCGACTATGTTCGTCGCGCGCGTGTCGTTGGTTTTCACGGCTGCTTGGATGAACGGGCTGAACGGGAAGTCGTTGGCTGCGATCAGCGCGTTCAAGTCGTCGAGCGATTGGGCGGCGTCGATGCGGTCGAGGTAGGGCTGTATTTCCGCGAGCCCGGTTTCCTTCAGCGTTTCGGCGTCGGCTGCCTGGTCGTAGAACATGCGCAGCTGCTCCAGGTCGTGGCTCGTCTTCGAGTGGTCCTTGATCGCGTCCGTGACCGATGTCTGCAGCTCGACAGAACGCTCTTCCATCGCGCTGCCGCCCGTGGCTTGGTGGTCGGCGAGGTAGTCATAGGCGTAATGCGTGTAGAGATCGTCTTTCGCCGCGGGCTGTTCGGCCGGTAAGTTGCCCGCTAGGACCGATGTGACCCATGGCTTGCCGACGAGTTCGCTTGATTGGGCCTGGGTGTTCGATGAGCTGCAGCCCGTCATGCCGAATGCGAGCGCGAGCGCGAGTGCTCCCGCCCAGAAGAACCTGTGTGTGCGCATGGCCTGCTCCTATCGTTGAGAGATGAACTTGCGCTGCAGGTGGAACGCTTGTCGACGACATTCGTTCCACCGCCATGGTAGCATCACGGCCTGCGTTTTCGGAACAAATGTCGTTGATAGCCGCTTCGTCAGGTAACGAATCGGGGCGAGGGCATCCCGCGTGCGCTTTGCTCTACAATAGGCGATAGCGGAATCTGACCGAAGGAGTCGGCGATGAGCTTAGAGGGTTCGACGTCAGGACGGCAGGCGGAAGAGGGCGCGACGCGCACGGCGGGCGAGGCCGGATGGCACGTGTCGCGTTACAACCTGAGCGCGCCGGTGCCCGATTCCAAGATGGTCGCCATCGCGAACTTGTTCAAGGGCAGCTGCGCGGAGTATAACCCTATCGAGATGTTTCTGCTTTCCGTGCTCGAGGAGCTCGACGAGAACCACCCCATCATCGAGCGCTTCGCCAAGCGCGGTGTGATTTGCAGGTTCGACGAGCTTGCGGCGCTCGAGGCGATGGGGCGCGCGGCGTGCGCGGGAGCGCATGGCGTCGGATTGACCATCTGCCCCACGATGGGCTGCAATTTCGATTGTCCTTATTGCTTCGAGAACCATTTTGCGAGGAAGATGACGCAGGAGGTCCAGGACGACGTCGTCGCGCTCGCCGGGCGCATGCTCGATGCGTCTGGCGCCAAGAGCATCAGCGTGACCTGGTTCGGTGGCGAGCCGCTGCTGGCGCCCGACGTCATCGAGTCGCTCTCGGAACGGCTCATGGCGCTCGCGGGGGAGCGTGGCGGTGAATACGGGGCCAGCATCATCACGAATGGATATTTGCTCTCGCAGGACCTGGCAGACATGCTGGGACGCTGCAAGGTGGATTCCGCGCAAATCACCATCGACGGCCTGGGAGCCACCCACGATGCCACGCGATACCTGCGGGGTGGCGGCCCGACGTTCGAGCGCATCGTGGCGAACTTGCGCGAGTGCAAGCTGCCTTTCAAGGTGCGCGTGCGCCACAACGTGCACGAGGGCAACCGCGCCGAGATTGATGAGCTCGAGGCGTTCATCGCGAAGCTCGCCGAGGAGTCGGGTAACGAAATCTTCTATTACCCCGCGCCCGTCAGCGGAAGCGGGGTGGCCGATGAGCGCGGCAAGCAGGTGGGATTGCTTTGCGGCGACGATGCGAGCGAGGTCAGCATCAAGCAGGAGGCGGGGCGCTTCCACAGCGGCCGCGGGCATTACTGCGGGGCACATAGCATCTGGTCGGTCGGCATCGACGAAAAGGGCAACCTGCAGAAGTGCTGGGAGGCCGTCGACAAGCCGCAGGTCTCCTTCGGCACCGCGCACGATTGGGACCCGGCTGACCCAATGGGGACGGCTTCGAAAGCGGACAACTTGACGATGTACCTCAACACGGCCTGCCCCGTGCCCGACGATGAGTGCCGCGAGTGCGCGTGGCTTCCGATGTGTGCGGGCGGCTGCCCCCACAAGCGCCTTTTCGAGGGTCGGCAGTGCGTCGCGTTCAAAGACGACCCCGAAGGCTATGTGCTCGCCTTGCATGCCCGGATCGGCGAAGAGAAGAAGCCTGAGGCGGCGGATGATCTGAGGTAACAATTTTGGGGTTGGGTCATCGCGTTTGGCCCTGTTCCCCGTTAACGCGTAAAATGAGCAGCATTGGAGAGCCGACCAAAGGGGTCAGCATGTTCAGCAAGAAGATGGTGGTTTGCATGTCGGTTGTGGCTATGATGGCCGCTTTGGCGTTGGCGGGATGCGGTGGCTCGCAGGCTGCTTCGAGCAGCGCCTCTTCCTCCTTTGCCGCGCCGAGCTCTTCTGCGAGCGTGTCGACAAGCGCTGCTTCCTCGGCGAGCTCCGCGGCTGCGTCGCCCGCGGCGAACTACATCGGCCAGGATGCGGCCAAGGCGGCGGCGCTCAACCATGCGGGCATCGCCGAGGCGAACGTCACCGATTTGAAGGTCGAACTCGATTCCGACGGCGGAGTCGTGCATTACGACGTCGACTTCAAGTCGGGCGGCATGGAATATGACTATGACATCGACGCGACGACCGGTGCCGTCTTGACGTCGAACTCGGAAATCGACGACTAGACGGGGGCGGACTTGGACGAGCGCATGGCGGCTGATTCCGCCCGTGACGACGTGCTGGTGCTGGTGGACGGGCTCGACCGCGAGGTCGGGTCCGCCACGAAGCTGCAGGCGCATGCGGAGGGGCTGCTGCATCGTGCGTTCTCGGTCGTTCTGGTGCGCGACGGTACAACCGGGCCGGAGCTCCTGCTTGCGCGGCGCGCGGAGTCGAAGTATCACTCGGGCGGCCTTTGGGCCAACTCGTGCTGCTCGCACCCGCGGGTGGGCGAGGGGGTCGTCGAGGCGGCCTGCCGGCGCGTCCGCGATGAGCTCGGTTGCGAGGCGGATGGCTTGCGCGATGCGTGTGCGTTCGTTTACCGCGCCGAGTTCGAGAACGGGCTCGTCGAGCACGAGTGCGACCATGTGGTCATCGGGCGTTGCGCGGGTGAGCCCGCGCCCGACCCGTCGGAGGTGAGCGAGGTTCGCTGGATCGGCTTCGACGAGCTCGCCGCGGAGCTCGCGCGCGAGCCGCGGGCGTTTGCCGCATGGGCTCCGATGGTCTTGTCGCTGGCGATGGCCGAGGTGCTCGGGCGGGCTTGTGGATAACGCAATCGCCTCGGCGCGAAAGCGCCGCGCGATGACGTGAATGGAAACCCTTCGCGAGGGGGATGACGGTATGGCAGAAGCGGTCAAAGGGGGCGCGCCGACGGTCTTTCGGGCTGTTCGCGGCGTCGCGCGTCGGAACGACGAAGTCGATCGTGCCGCCGAGTTCGAGCGGCTATACCTCGCGAGCTATCCGATCGTGTATGGGCGCACGTTGTTTTGCATGCGCGATGCGGAGGCGGCGCGCGACGTGACTTCCGAGGCGTTTTTGCGCGCGGCGCGATTTTTCGATGCTTACGATCCATCGAAGGCGAAGTTCTCCACGTGGGTGGTCTCGATTGCCCGCAATTGCATGGTCGACTATTACCGCTCGCACAAGGAGCACGTCCTGATCGATGACGTTCCCGATTCGATGCTCGTGGGGGAAGGGGACCATGCCGGCCAGGTTGCCGATGCCGATTTGGCGCACCGGCTGCTCGCGGTGCTCGACGAGGAAGACCGCGAGATCGTCTTCATGAAATTCTGCGAAGAGTGGTCGAACGTCGAGATCGCCGAGGAGCTGGGCATGAATCCCTCGACGGTCGCCACGCGCGTTCAGCGCGCGATTGCGAAGATGCGCTCGGCGGTCGAGTGAGGCCGTTTCCAACGTTTGGACAAATCGTGGTTTCCCTGTTTCCAATTCAATAATCGTCTCGTTTTGGGATGAAATGGCGCGAATGCGCGTAAAGCTTAGAAAAGGACGTTCAGAGAGAGGGGGCGAGCATGGACGAGATGAAAATCGCGTGCGCTTTGAAGCGCTGGTCGGCGGTGGACGTCAAGCATCGGGGCGATCTGCTGCAGCGTTGCTTGGACGTGCTCGGCCAAGGCGATTGCCGGAGGCTCGGCGATGACGAGCTCGACATGCTTGCAGCTGCCGGTGATTTGCTCGAAGGGGAGGATCAGGGCGATCGACCGCTTGGGGCTCTATAGCATTATTTACGCGCTTGCCGCGCGAGGCGGGTGCGAGGACGCGCTGTTCGGGGAATCTGCGGCGCTCGGCCGCGAGGCGTTCGAGCGGAGCCTCGCCGGGGACGCGTTTCCGGAGCTGTGGTTCGAGGTGCCGCTCGCAGGCGATCCGTGGTTCGATTTGCATGCCCTGACTTCCCATGACGATTTGAATCCAGATGATTTCTTCGCACCCGACCTGACGGGCGGGCATCCCGAGGTTTTCGAGTGGTTCGCGCGCCAGGAACGGGCGGTGCGTCAGCTCGCGTTGAGCTGGGACATCGGCTCGGGCGCGTTTGGCGACCCGGCGGTGCAGCTGCTCTTGTGGGGAGACGCCCCCGATTTGACATGCGGCTTTCTCGAAGCGGCCGGCAGGGCTGACGCGATGGGCGCCTACCGCGCATTCCATGGGAGGATTCCGCAGGGGTGGTTCGCGTGCTATGCGGGCGCGTTCCCCGGCAGGCTGGGCCGCAACGTGCGCGTTGAGTGCATCCCGAATCGCGAATTGCAGCGCGCTTATGCGGATGACGCCGCGTTAGTCGAGGAGCACCTGCGGCGCGTCGGGCTCGGCGAGGCGGCTGCCATCGCGGCTCCACGGTGCCAGCTGCTGGCAAGCGCGCCGTTCCAGTTCGAGTTCCAGTTCGATGTCGACGAGCGCGGCATGGCCGCTTCGACGTTCGGCGCGAGCGCGCGATTCGCGAGTCCGGCCGATGCGGGCGCGTGGGAGCCGTTCGACGTCGACGGCGCCGCGGGTGAGCTGATGCGGCAGGTCGAGGCGTGGGGGCTCGCCGACGGCCGCTGGCGGCAGCTGGCAGGCACCGCGTTCGCCCAGCGCGTCACGCGCGGCGACGAGTCCTGCGTCATTTACTGCTATCCCGCTTTCCTCAAGCTCCGCTGGCGCGACGGCGCGCCCCTTGACGCCAAGGTCTACCTGATTGCGGGCGTTCAATAGGTCACGCAATCGACTCCGTTGTCTCACCCGAACACGAGGCCAGCGGGCCCGATGCGGACGTAATAGAGCACCTCGAGGAAGACGTAGAACGCGACGAAGGCGATGAAGAGGCCGTTGGCGCGGCGGGGAGACGTGCGGTGCAGCCACTTGGCCATGAGGGGATAGACTACCCACACGATGAACGTGGCGGCGACCGAATAGACGAGCGTGTTCTGCAAGACAATCTGCCCCATGAAGTTGAACGGCAGGTCGCGGTAGTCCCACAGCTCGAAGTTGGCATTGGCCGTGATGCCGGTCGTGAAGTCGATCGTGGCGCAGACGAGCATGTTCACGAGGAAGCTGATGATGAGCGTCAGCCACACGCGCCCGCCCGTCTTTTTAAGCACCCATTCCTTGAACGGGAACAGGAGCAGCGCGATGAGCACGACCGCGATGCCCTCGGCGGGATAGGGGCACAGCCACCAGTCCCACAGCTGCGCGTGTGTGAAGTCGTAATCGCCCATGACCACGCCGGCGACGATGAGCCAGCAAAAGCCGATCTCGGCCCAGTGGCCGATAATCGAGAACACGCAGTAGTAAAGGACCAGGTTGCGTAGCCATGGCCAGGTGAAGGGCTTCTCGTAGATGTTCTCGCCCGCCTTATGCGTCGGCCGGTCGGATTTGTCGGGCGCCTCGATGAACACTTCCTTGGCGTGCGGCGAGAAGGCGAAGTAGGCGATGATGAACAGCGACCCGCCGAAGTAAAGGACGCCTCCCGCGATGACGAGGGGCCAGCTCACGACTGCGGCGATGCGCTCGTATTCGCCGCCGAACGCCATGTCGAGCACCGACAGCACGACCACGACGCACATTGAGATGCAGACATATTTACGCGTCTTGTCGGAGCGTTTCTCGATGAGCCAGACCGAGCACGCCGCCGCGCCCATGAGCGCCATGATGCGCACGAGCGTGATGTCATATTCGAACAGTCCGGCGGGCAAGAGCAGCGCCCATCCGAGCACCGTGGCCATCGCCAAGATGAAGTAGATCTCGATAACGCGTATGACTGGGCCGAGCTTCATGTTCAGCGCTCGATGGCGAAGACCTCGGAAAGGCCCGTCATCTCGAGTGATTCCATGACGTTGGCGTCGGGGTGCAGCAGGCGCATCTTCCCGCCGCGAAGCGTCGTCAACTTGGCGACCGAGGCGAGCACGCGCAGGCCTGCCGAGGCGATGTAGTCCACGTGCGAGAGGTCGATGTCCAGGTCGCAAATGTCGTTGGGCAGCTGCTTGATCGCGGCGTCCAGCTCGGGGGAGGTTTGCACGGTCAGCTTGCCTTCTGGCTTGACGGTCGTGTTGCCCTTATCGGTGATCGTTTCGATTTGCATGGTTTTACTCTTCCCCCTCGAGCCTCTGCTTTTTCACCAGCTCGGCGAAAAGGCCGTCTTTTTCAATTAGTTCCTCGTAAGTGCCCTCTTCGGCGATGGTGCCGCCGTCCACTACGAGGATGCGGTCGCAACGACGCACGGTCGAGAGTCGGTGGGCCACCACGATGCGCGTGCATTTCAGCGAATCGAGCGAATCGGACACGTGCTTTTGGGTTACGTTGTCGAGGGCGCTGGTCGCCTCGTCGAACATGAGGACCCTGCGTTTCCCGCACACGGCGCGTGCGATCATCAGGCGCTGGCGCTGACCGCCGGAAACGCCGCCGGCGCCTTCGGTCACGAGCGTCTGCATGCCCATGGGCATCTTGCGGATGTCGTCGGCGATGCCGGCCAACTCGGCGGCTTCCCATGCGTCGTCGAGGGTCGCCGCGGGCGTGGAGATGGTGATGTTGTTCGCGATGTCGCCCATGAATAGCTTGCCGTCCTGCATGACCGTGCCGATGTGCTGGCGCAGGCTGCGCAAGTCGACCTTCTGAACGTCGTGCGGCCCATAGAAAATGCTGCCCCGCTCGGGGGTCTCGAAGCCGAGCAGCAGGCGCAAGATGGTCGATTTCCCGCAGCCGCTCTTGCCGACGAGCGCGACGTATTCGCCCGGGCGCACTTTGAACGAGAGGTCATGGAGGACGTAAGGACCGTTCTCGTCATAGCGGAACGACACGCTCGACACCTCGATGCTTCCCGTGAGCGATTCCACGCTCGGCTTGTCCTCCGCGGTTTCGGGGGTCGCCTCGAGGATGGGGGCAACCATGCTGATCATGGGGTTCACTTGCGCGATCTGGCCCGCGATGCCCGCGAGCGCCATGATGGCCGCCGTGATTTGGCCATAGGCCGCGTTGAACGCCATGTAGTTTGCCACCGACACGCCCGAGGAGCCTGCGAAGTAGTAAATCGCGATGGTCCCCAAGAGCCCTACGAGGCCCACGATGGCGGGGAGCGCGCGGACCAGCGTCGGGCGGTTGTAGGCGGGGCGGGCGTAAGCTGCGTAGTTGTGGGCCCACTTCGCGAACGCGCGGTCCTCGGCGCCGGCGAGCTTGATTTTCTCGACACCGCCCAGAAGCGCCGTCACGACGCCCGAGAGCTTCGCGTTCGCCTCCAGCGTCTCTTCCTCGTAGCGAACGGTCACGAGCGTCGCCATCGCGGTGATCGCCGCTTGCGCGATGACGATCGCGAAAGCGGGAAGCGCGAGTGCCGGCGCGAAAGCGGCGATCTGCAGGACGTAGACGAGCGAGAGCAAAGCCGTGAGGGCCGACCCCAAGACGACTGAGGACATGAGTTGGGCGAGCAGGGTCATGCTTGCCACGCGGCTGGCGAGGTTGCCCGATGAATAGCGCTTGAAGAACGAGGAAGGCAGCGCGAGCAGCCGCGCGAACGTGGCCGCTTCGGCGACGATGTCGAGCTTGAGGGAGACGCGCGCCATCACAAGGTTGCGGCAGGCGTTGATGAGCGCCGTCGAAACGGCCACGCCTAGCAGCAGCGCGGCGATGGGCAGGATGAGCGCCGCTTGGCCGGAGGGCGCCACCACGCCGAAGGCGACTTGGTTTGCCCATGCCGGCGCGAGGCCGATGAGCGTGGCGACTAGCGCTGCCGACAGCACGAGCAGGTAGTCGCTGCGGTCGAAGACGTGGAAGATGAATTTCACCAAGTCGCGCGTCTTGAGCGGTTTGGCCGGGAGCGGCCGGTAGAACAGCATGGCCTCCTGGTCGATGCGCCGTGCGGTTTCGGCCGTGACTTTGACCTTGCGGTTCGTGCCGGGTTGCAGGTAGTAGTATCCATGCACGTTGCGGGGAAGGAGCGCGATGGGCTCACCGGTGTCCAGGCGGCCGAGCATCGCTCCGAAAGCGCGTTTGTGCCAGCCTTTGTCGAGCTTCACGCCGCGCCGCATCGTGCCCGTGGGGCGGCAGAGCCATTCGATGCGCTCGTCGATTTCCCTCACGCTATCCGGCACGGCCCCCGGTTCGATTCCCATATGTGCGAGGCATGCTTGCGCCGCGCCGTCCGCCTGCTCTGCGTTGTTGAAGTCGAGGCGCAGGGTGTGGCACTCGTCGCACACGCTGGCGGCGAGCTCCGCGTAGGCGCGCTCGGTCAGCTCGGCATCGAGCTTCGTGCGCGTTTCGATTTGCGACTCCATCCACCTCATTTAGTCGTTCCTCACTAACTCCGCGTAAGCGCCGTTTAGGGCGATGAGCTCGTCGTGGGTGCCGCGTTCGACCACTTCGCCGTCGTCGAGGACGATGATCTCGTCGCAGTCGCGGATGGTCGACAGGCGGTGCGCGACGACGATGCAGGTGATGCCGCGGTCTCGGATCCGACGGATCACCTCGGCCTCGGTCTGCGCGTCGAGTGAGCTCGTGGCTTCGTCTAAGATGATGACGGTCGGATCTTGGGCGAGCACGCGGGCGATCTCGAGGCGCTGGAGCTGCCCGCCGCTGAAATTGCGCCCGCCGGGCAGCACATGGCATCCATAGCCGCCTTCGCGGGAGGTGATCACGTCGTGGATGTCCGCGTCGCGGCAGGCGAGGACGACCTCGTAATCTTCGATGGAGCGGTCCCACAGCTTCACGTTGTCGCTCACCGTGTCCTCGAACGTGACGATGTCCTGGTCGACGACGGCTAGCGACCCGCGCAGGATGGGGCGAGGCACGTCTTGCAGCGGCGTGTCGTCGAAGCGCACTTCGCCTGACCATGGCGTGTAAAGCCCCGAGACGAGTTTCGCCAGAGTCGACTTGCCGCAGCCCGACCCGCCGACGAGTGCGATCCATTCACCCGGCTCGATATGCAGGTCGAAGTCCTCGATGAGAGGCGGCTCGAGCGGCGAATAGCCGAACGTGACGCCTTCCAGGTCGACTTGTCCCCGCAGCTTCTCGCGGTCGAGTTCGGATGCGTCGATGGCTTCTTCCGGCTCCTCGGGGACGTCTGCGGGATAGTTCATCACGTCCTCGATGCGCTCCATCTGGGTTCGCATCTCCTGCACCGCTTGCCCCAAGTTGGTGATCTGGTTGACGGGCGCCATGAATGACGCGAGGAAGCCCGTGAACGTGAGCAGGGCGCCGGGAGTGAACGCGCCTTCGACGATGAGCCAGATGCCCAGCACGAGCACGGCGATGTTGGCGATTTGCGTCATGAGGGCCGGCAGGGCGCCCAGATATTCGTTCAGGTTCGACGTGCGGGCGGACGCTTCGTTCACCGACGCTTGATAGCCGGCCCAGCGCGCGAAATAGCCCGTCTCGGCTCCGGCGGCCTTGATGGTCTCGATCATCTCCACGCCGCTCACGGTGGCACCGTAGAGCTTGCCGGCGTTGGCCATGGCGGAGCGTGAGATGTTGACGCGCTTGCGCGAGATGTAGCGGGCGAGGAACGCGTTGGCGAAAACGGTCAGGAGCCCCACCGCGGTCAGCAGCAGGCTGTATTGCAGCATGATGACGAGGTAGAGCGCCAGCATGACGACATTTACGAGGACGGGCGCGAGCTGGCCCACCAGCTGATAAGCGATCGTCTCGTTGGCGGATTGGCGTTGCTGCAGGTCGCCCACCATGCGCTGCGCGTAAAAGCCCGCCGGCAAGTGCAGCAGATGGCGCATGAAGCGCGAGGACGACACGACCGCGATCTTGCCTTGGATGCGCACGAGGTAGATGGCGTTCAGGATGGTGACGACGCCCGTTATGGTCGCGAGCCCGAGCATGACGGCCGTGAGGGGGAGGAGCCAGTCGGGGTTCGTGCCGGTGAGGATGCGGTCGAGGAACACTTGCCCGAGGGACGTGGTCACGATTGCGACGAGCGAGGTGATCGCCGCCGTCAGCATGACGAGCGCGATGGCCGACCCGAGTCCTTCCAGGCGTTTTTTCGCATAGGCGACCGTGTCGGGCTTGCTGCCGCCCTCTTCGAAGGCGTCCGTCTTTTCGAACACGAGCGCGACGCCGGTGAACGAATCTTCGAACTCGTCCATCGTCACCTTGATTTGGCCGCGCCCCGGGTCGTTCAGGTAGGCATGGTTGCCCTTGAAGCCGTTGAGCACGACGAAGTGGTTGAAATTCCAGAAGAGGATGCAGGGGAAGCTGCCCTTGCGCCGCAGTGCGCTGGCCGAATAGGTCATGCCCTTGGCGGCGAGGCCATATGAGCGCGCCGCCTTCAGGACGTTCGACGCCTTCGAGCCGTCGCGCGACACGCCGCAGTCGATGCGGACCTTCTCGAGCGGCACCCATTTGCCGTAATAGGCCAATATCATCGTCAAGCAGGCGGCGCCGCATTCAAGCGCCTCCATTTGCATTACCTGGGGGACTTTGGCGATTTTGCCCATGGCGTCACCCTTGGTTATGGTTCTTCAGCACAAGCGAGACGGGGGCGATGCGCTCGGTCGTGATGCTCACGGTCAGCGGCACGGAGGCCGCGAGGTCGGAAGTGTCGCCTTCGAGCGTGATGCCATAGGCCCAGTCGCCGTTCATGAGTTCGTTCACGAGGTAGTCGCTTTTGAGGAGCTTGCCCGCTTCGTCGCGCGACAGGGGAATGCTCGTGATTTCCTTGACCGTCATCTGCCTGCCGTTGATGGTGGCGTCATCGCCTGCATTGACCTTTGCGGTGTCATCTGATTTGAGGAAGCAGACGACCTTGCCGCCGTCCGTGAGGACGCCCGTGGTCGAAACGTTCGTCGTCACCGATCCGAACACGCCCCAGGCGAGCAGGCCGGCGAGCAAGGCGATGCATGCAGCGAGCACGACCCATACGCTCGGGTTGGTCACGCGGACGTATTTATCCAAGTCATCGGGGCTGCGCAGTTTTTCCGCTGCCCGACGGTTGAAGATGCTGTCAGCAGCATCTGCCATTAATTGATCCCTTCGGCAACCTTACGCATTTTCGTAAGAGCGCGACATAGCACCGTCGACACGGTCGACTCGTTCATGTCGAGCTCGCGCGCAATGTCGACATTGCGCATGTCTTCACGATATTTTAGCAGGACGATCGCGCGTTCGTCGTCGTCAAGGCACGTTAAAAGCCTTTGCGCGAGCATCATGTCGTCGACGTTCTGCTGACCGCCTTCGATGGCGACTGCGTCTTGCGGCGCGTCCTCGATCGCGACGGCGGGGCGGACTTTGCGGAAATGCGAGATCATGCAGTTGCGGGCGATCGTCACCATCCAGGTGGAGAACTTCGCGCGCGCCGGGTCGAACGTGTCGAACGAGCGAGCCGCCTTCAGGTAAGCCTCGGCCACGATGTCCTCGGCATCGGCGCTGCCCTTCATGCGGCCGCGCACGTAACCGTAAACGAGGCCGTAGGTCTCACGGTAGAGCCGCTCGAACTCGCGCTCGGATTGCGTATGTCTCCTCGTCTCCGTGGCAGGTCCTTCCATGGGTAGTTTCATTCTGCACGCAGATTTTAGGTAACAAACTGCAACAAAAGCGTCCCACCCCAGGTCAGGTGCGTGTTCGTGAGCGCAAAAGTTACTCTATTCGTGAGATGAACCCCGACGGCTCGCCTTAAAGCTGGTAGATGAGGGAGGCCTTGGTGGTTTCGGCCCAGGCATATTGGTCCATGTATTCGCCGTGCCAGGCTCCGACGGCGAGGGGGTCGCCGGCGAGGAAGTCGTAATAGTCGCATGAGACGCGGTCCATGTCGATGCCGATCACGCCGCGGCGCTTGACGAGGACGTCGCCGTGGCCGCAGGCGGTGAGCGTCTGGCGCAGGTCCGCGACGAGCGTGCGCAGGTAAGACGAGCTGGCGCCGCGGCCGTTCAGCGGTTCTTCCCAGATGGCAGCCTCGACCTCGTTCAGGGAGACGACGGCGCCCTTGCGGTCGACCAGGAAGGCGAGGAGCTCCTTGGTCTTGGCGCGGCCGAAGGCGACCGCGCAGCCGTCGGCGAACACTTCGAAGTCTCCGAAGCAGCGCACCACCAGCCTGCCCTCGGCGTCCCGGCTGGGCGCCGCAGCGGGGAACCGCAGGTTCTCGAGCTCGGCTGCCACGGCTGCCGCCGTGATGGGCTTCATCAGGTAACCCGAGCTGTGGAGGGCGAACGCGTCGGCCATGTATTCGCCGAAGCCCGTGGCGAACACGACGTTGATGCGTGGGTTCAGGCGTTTGAGCTCCTTTACGAGCTCGATTCCGTTCATGCCCGGCATGTCGATGTCGGCGAACACGACGTCGAAGCTGCTCGCGTCGGGAAGCGCCAAGACCTCGGAGGCTGACGAGCACGCGGTCACCTCAGCGTCGGGGTCTGCTTCGTTGATGGCGCGGACGAGCACCTTGCGCGGCATTGCCTTGTCGTCTACGGCGAGAATCTTCATGATCGGGGCCTTCCGGCGTCTTTCGGGATTCTGATGAGCGCGGTCGTGCCGACACCCAGCTCGCTGTGGACCTCGAACTCCCCGCCGCACATGGCGGAGATGCGTGCTCTCGTGTTCTCGAGGCCCACGCCGTCGCTTCTGATGTCATCGGGGTCGAACCCCACGCCGTCGTCGATGACGGCCACTGTGAAGTCGTTGAGCTGCTCGCGGGTGCGCACGATCACCTTGCCGCCCTTCTCGCGCCCGCCCAGGCCGTGCTTGACGGCGTTCTCGGCGAGCGTCTGCACGGAAAGCGCCGGCACCTTGAAGCCGGTCGCCTGCATGTCGATCTCATATTCCAGGCGGCTCTCGTCGGATGCGCGCTCGAGTTCGAGGTAGGTGCGGACGTGTTCCATCTCGCGGCTTATCGGCACGGGTTCGGTGTGCTTGAGCGAGTCGAGGTTGGCCCGTAGGTAACGCGAGAACGACGCGATGGCTTCCTGGGCCTTGTCTTTATCCTCGTCCACGAGGCCGTAAATCGTGTCGAGCGTGTTGAACAGGAAGTGCGGCTGGATCTGCGAGACCATCACGGCGATGCGGCTCTCGGCGACCTCGACGCGCGACCGGGCGAGCTCCTCGGTGCGTTCCACGAGTATGTGCGACGTGTGCTGTTGCATTTCCAAAAGCACGGCCACGAGACCCAACACGCCTGCCACGATGGTGTAGTTCAGCCCATAGACGAAAATCTGGATAGCGGAGGCGACGAGTGGCGCAATCGAATAGAACAGCATGGATATCAAGGCAACGCGGCCGAGTCTTTTCCCGTTCAGGATCACGAGCAGCGCGCTTACCCCGCTGACGATCGCGGAATAGGCAAGTGCGACCCACTGCCAATCGCCGCGGTGGTAGACGTTGGCGTCATCGATGTAGAAGAAAGCCCCGAAAAGCGTAAACAGGCACATTATCGCAGCAGTCGAGATGACGGTCGTTTGCCAGTAAACATAGGAGGACCCCCCTGCATCCTCGATGCGCGTGCAGAGGTAGACCGTGAGCACGGTGAGCAACGCGAAGTTCCCTATGTATGTAAGAGGGTTGCCTGCATGGACCGCGATCCAGGCAAGGGTGCCCTCCTGTCCCCTGAACATGCCTGCGAGCGCATCGCCATCTGCTGCGAGTAGCTCCATCGTGAATGCGGCCACGAGCAGCCTACGGTAGCGGAGGTCAGAGCGGACGAAAATCAAGACGCACGCGATGCCGACGGCGCAGAAGGCCACGCCCCACAATTCGATGGCGACGTTGAGCTCGCGTATGCCGTACAAGCGAATCCTTTCCCTGCGCCAGAAAGTCTACGCGTTCATTATGACCGATGGCGCCATGTGATTACAACGAAGTTGGGTTGGGCAGGGGAGTTGAGCCGCCTGCGATCTGGTCGAGGTCGGCGTCGTCGATGGCCGTGCCGCCGCGTTCGCCCAAGACGGTCAGGCAACGTTCGAGCAGTGCATCGCGGAACGCTTCGGTGCCGGCTGCGAAGTCTTGCTTCATCAGCCGTTTCAGCATCTGGTCAAATGCATGCTCGTCCACGCCCGCCTCCTCTCGCGTTGCGTCGTTTTCCGTTCTTGAACTCTTATACGCAGGTCATTTCGTGTTCAGCTTGATTAATTTCAGATTTTTTCAGGATCCCCAACGGGCCCGCCCCGGCAACATCGCCGCCTTATAATGGACGCGTTTCAAGAGAAAGGCTGCGATATGAAGATGCTCGTGATCGGAGATGAGAGGCGTTTCGCGAAGTTTTTGCCCGATTTGGACATCGTGCATCGGGTTGAGGTGACCGTGGCTGGTCGCGGGACGCCGGATGACGAGCTGATCGCGCGCGCCGGAGACGTTGATTTCATCGTCGCTGACGCCATCAGCCCCGTCGGGCCCCGTCTCATGGACGCGTTTCCGCATTTGAAGCTAATCCATTCGGAAGGCGTCGCGTTCAACGCGATCGACGTCGCCGCCGCGCGGGAGCGGGGCGTCTTCGTGTGTAACTGCGCGGGCATGAACGCGGGAGCTGTGGCCGAGCAGGCCGTCTTGTTGATGCTCGCGTGCTTGCGCCGTGCGATTGAAGGAGACGCTGCGGTGCGCTCAGGACGGCAGATCGAGGTAAAGGAACGGTTGATGGTCGAGGGCATTCGCGAGCTCGGCGATTGCTCGGTCGGGCTTGTCGGCTTGGGGGCCATCGCGGTTGCGACGGCCGAGCGGCTGCATGCGTTCGGCTGCGATGTGGCCTATTGGAATCGACGCCGTCGCTCGCCCGAAGAAGAGGCGCGGCTCGGCGTGCGTTTCCTGCCGCTTGACGAGCTGGCGGCCTCGTGCGATGTCGTGAGCCTGCACGTTCCCGTCACGCCTGAGACCGAAGGCCTGGTAGACGCCGCGTTTTTGGAGCGGATGAAGCCCGATGCGGTTCTGGTGAACACGGCGCGGGGCGAGATCGTCGACCAGGAAGCGCTTGCCGCCGCCCTCGTGGCGGGGACGATTGGCGCCGCTGGGCTCGACACGCTCTCGCCCGAGCCCGTCATGCTCGACCATCCGCTCGTCAAGCTCGTCGGACCCGCCGCGGACCGTCTCATGCTTTCGCCGCACATCGGCGGCGTCACCGAGGGCGCGTTTCGCCGCGCCTGGTCGACGATTTGGTCCAACGTCGCCCGCGTCTCGGAGGGCGAAACGCCTGTCAACATCGTTTCGTGAGCCCTGATATCTGCGGGGTTTATGCTGATGGCCTGGTTGTGTGTGCATCATGTGGAGGTGAAAGAAAGGCTCCTTTCCAAACGTGTTGTTAATGAAAGGGTAAGAAGAAGGAGTCTTGATGAACCGTCCGACGAGGCATATCGAGGAGATTTCGGCGAAGTATGGCGTCCCGATCGCGTGGGCGCCCGAATCTGATCTCGTCTTGAATATCTGCACGAACAGCATGGTCAAGTTTCATCTCATCGCGGCTGAGATGTCATGGGATCGAGATCTCGCCGACGCCACGATGGTCATGGTTAAAGAAGAAGCTGCCTAAGATTTCGGCGACCATGCGTCGGTCTCGCTGACGTGTCACGGGCGGCAAGTGGCTTAAAATGAAGCAAGGGCTAACTTCCTTGCTTCTTTCTTTTTAGGGGGATTCATGGCTGAGGATACTTTTCGGGCGATCAAGGAGCTTGGAAAGCAAATCGAGGATGAGGTCGTCGCGTGGCGGAGGCATTTCCACCAGCATCCGGAATTGAGCGCGCATGAGGTCGAGACGTCGGCGTTCCTGTGCCGGCAACTCGACGAGATGGGCATCGAGTATCGGCGCGTGCAGGGGCCGAAGCCGACGGAGTTCGTCGATGACCGAGACGACCGGAGCGAGTTCATCGGAACGGGGGTGATCGCGACGATTCGCGGGGAAGCGCCAGGCGCTTACGATGCGGGAGGCAACCCGGCGCGGCGCGTCGCGTTGCGCACCGACATGGACGCGCTTCCCGTCGCCGAGCGCAATGACGTGCCTTGTAAATCGGAAGTCGAGGGCGTCATGCACGCCTGCGGCCATGATTGCCACATGGCCATGATGCTCGGCGCCGTGAAGATGCTCGACCAGCTGCGGGGCCATTTGCGCGGGGAAGTGCGCGTGATATTCCAGCCGGCCGAGGAGATTTCCATCGGCGCGCGCGACATGATCGCCGCCGGTGCGCTCGAGGGCGTGGATGCGCTTTACGGCGCGCATATCTGGAGCGAGGTCGCGGCCGGCACCGTGTCGTGCGAGCCCGGGCCGCGCATGGCGTTCACCGATTGGTTCCGCATCGACATTGACGGCGTGAGCGCGCATGGGTCGATGCCGCACAAGGGTGTGGACGCCATCGTGATCGCCGCTGAGGTCGTCGATGCGCTTCAGGTGCTCGTGTCGCGGCGCACCTCGCCGTTCGAGCCGGTCGTCGTCACGGTGGGCGAGATCCACGGCGGCACGGCGCGCAACATCATGGCGGGCTCGGCATATCTGACGGGCACGATTCGCACATGGCACGGCGGCGTGCGCGAGAAGATGATTGACGGGATGGAGCGTATCGCCGGGAAGGTGGCGCACGCGTTCGGGGCGCAGATCGAGTTCACGTTCGAGGAAGGCAATCCCGGCGTCGTGAACGACGCTGAATGCTCGGCGGTAGCGCGGCAGGCGGTCGTCGATGTCCTCGGGGAAGAAGCCGTCGCGTCTTATGAGGGGACGCTCGCGGGCGAGGATTTCGCGGAATACCAGGCGCATGTGCCGACCGTGTTCGCGTTCGTCGGGGCGAACAACCCCGATGTCGGGGCAGTGCACCCGCAGCATAGCTGCTATTACACGGTCGATGAGTCCGTGCTCGTGAAAGGCGCCATGGTCGCCGCGCAATGGGCGTGCCTCGAGCTCGCGTGAGTTGGCGCCGAAGGATCTCCGCCTTCGTGCATCAGTTTTGTTACAAAATGCTCAAACATAGGCATAATCTGTCATAGTTACCTGACCTTGATCGAAGGAGGCGAAATGTCGTTGTTCAAAGCGGACCGTGCGGGCGGCGAGGGTGATTTGCTCGATGTAGACTCGCTCGAGCATGAAGGCGGCATTCCGCCAATCGAGTCGCGGTTGCGGCACAACATCCTGCGCATGCCGAAGGAGATCGAGCGCGCATCGGGCATCGTCGTTTACGGACGCACGATTCGCAGCCTCATCTTCTCGACCGACATCGCGATCATTCGCAATTGCGATGCCGATGCAGTGTTCTGCGTTTACCCGTTCACGGCTCAGCGCGCGGTGAGCGCGGCGGTGCTCCAGGCGGCTTCCATGCCGGTGTTCGTTGGCGTCGGCGGCGGGACGACTCAGGGAACGCGCGCGGTATACCTTGCGATGGACGCGGAGAACCAGGGGGCGATGGGCGTCGTCTTGAATGCGCCGATTCCGAATCGCGACTTGCGCACGGCCGCGCGCATCCTTGACATCCCCATCGTCGTCACCGTGACGACGATCGCCACCGATTTCCGGCGCCGCATCGAAAACGGCGCGACCATCTTGAACGTGGCTGCCGGCGCGAAGACGCCCGAAGTTGTCGCGAAGATTCGTGCCGAGCTTCCCAAGGTTCCCATCATGGCATCGGGCGGGCGCACGGCCGACTCGATTGCGGCGACCATCGACGCGGGTGCGAACGCCATCGTCTTCAACCCCCCGAGCTCGAGCGAGCTGTTCCGCGAGCTCATGGACGGTTACCGCGGGCTATGAGGCCTCGCGTCATGGGATATAGCAGTCGAAGCGGACGGCCTTGCCCGATAGCGAGTGGGCGGGCTTGCGTTCGGCGAGCCAGGGGCCTTTGACGGGACGCTTCACCACGACCTTGCGCGGGTGCGCGGCGAAGGCCGCATCGAGCAGGGCGGCTTCGTCGTCGCAAGGTTCCTCCAGCTGCTGGAGGAGTTGGAGCTTCTTCTTCACGGCGGCGCTCTTCTGCCGGCTGGGAAACATCGGGTCGAGCAGTACGACGTCGGGTTGGAAGCCGAGTTGGCGTAAGGCGGGCTCGCTGTCCGTTTTTTCGAGCTGCATCCGCCCGATGGCGTCGGCTAGCTCAGGGATGGACTCGGCGCGTTCGAGCGCGTCTTCCAGCAATGCGGCGATGGTCGGGTTTCGCTCGTAAAGGCGCACTCGGAAGCCGGCGACTGCCAGCAGCAGCGCGTCTTCGCCGAGCCCTGCGGTCGCGTCGATGGCGACCGGGTCGGCGACGCCTTTGACTCTCGCGGCGCGGACGAGCAGCTCGCGGTTCAGGTTGTTCGGTTTCAGCCGCGGGATCATGCGCGCGAAGTCTCCGCGGACGATGCGTCCCGCGCTCGCGAGGGCGAGTCCGTTTTCGTCTCGAATGAGTTCGGGAGCTTCTCGTTCCACTGTTCTCCTCAAGTCAGGTAACGTCGCTGTTTGCGCTTGAAAATGATTGCGTTGTTTAACTATTATTAATGTTATCGGAAAACCGAACGAGGAGGTTCACTATGACGAACATCGGGGACGGTTTCAAGAACATCTTCCTTGCGGGCATCGGTGCGCTGGCTTACACGGGCGAAAAGGGCAAGGAAATCATCGATCAGCTCGTCGAGAAGGGCGAGATCACGCTCGATCAGGGACGCGAGCTCAACGAGGAGCTGCAACGCAAGGCAACCGAAACTGCGAACGGCCTGCGCGAGAGTGCGCTTGAGGCGCGCATGAGGGCCATGAGCGCCGATGAGCGCGACGAGTTCATCAAGCTTGCCCAGCGCATCGCCGCCGAGCAGAACGAGGCCGATGCGGCCGCCGTCGTCGAGGCCGAGGTCGTCGAGGAACCGACCGAGAAATAGCCTCGGCGCGCGTGAGATAACGCCCCCGGGGTCGTTGTCTCATAAGGACAGACGCCTATGCCTCAGAGCGCATTACTCAACCATTTTTTCGGGCGGGGGAAAGAGCTCGATCCCGAGGACCGGTTCGATTTGAACCGCAAGTCGCGGTCGCGCCGGTTGCGTGAGATTTACGGCATTTTGTGGCGCCATCATTTCCTGCGCGGCTTCACGCCGGAGGAGCTTCGCGCGCTCCTGGAGGATCTCGGCCCCAGTTTCGTGAAAATCGGGCAGACGCTCTCGACGCGTTCGGAGATTCTGCCGCAGTCCTATTGCGACGAGCTCGCAAAGCTGCAGACCGCGTGTGATCCGTTGTCCTTCGACGAGGTGATGGAGGCGTTGCGCGACATTTACGGCTCGACGCTCGAGCGCGAGTTCGACGCGATCGACCCCCAGCCGCTCGGAAGCGCATCGCTCGCGCAGGTGCATAAGGCGCGGCTCAAAAACGGCGACGTCGTCGCCGTGAAGGTCCAGCGTCCGGGCGTGAAGACGACGATGGCCCGCGACATAGACGTGATGCGCGTCATCGCGCGCCGCGCCCAGCGTTTCGCGAAAAGCGAGCAAGTCCTCGATTTCACCGAGGTCGTTGAGGAGATGTGGAACACGTTCCTCGAGGAGACCGATTTCGCGTGCGAGGCCGAGAACCTCGCGCTGTTCGGAGAGATGAACGCGGACGTGGCGTTCATCGACTGTCCGCGCGTCTATCCCGATCTCTGCAGCGAGTATTGCCTCGTGATGGAATACATCGAGGGCATTCCGATTTACGACCACGACCGACTGCGCGCCGAAGGTTACGACCTGTCGGAAATCGGCGAGAAGATGCTCGACAATTACGCGACGCAGATTCTCGATCACGGCTTCTTCCACGCAGACCCCCATCCGGGCAACATCATCGTGCGCGATGGCAAGGTCGTCTACATCGACCTCGGCATCATGGGGCGGTTGACGGCGGCCGAGAGAGCGGGGTTCGGCTCGATCGTCGAGGCGGTCGGCTTGAAGGACGCCGGCAAGTTGAAGGAATCCCTCATGTCGTTCGCGGTGGTCGCCGACAATTCCGGCATCGACCATGCGCGGCTGCTCGCTGACCTCG